>Ga0256828_1001534_pt1 | contig 14277 bp, 16 predicted proteins | sample CV88metaG_FD_185993 | JGI IMG/M metagenome (GOLD analysis project Ga0256828, IMG submission 185993) | Hydrothermal vent microbial communities from East Pacific Rise, Pacific Ocean - CV88 | ecosystem: Environmental > Aquatic > Marine > Hydrothermal vents | place: Pacific Ocean: East Pacific Rise...
TAAAGATAAGCTATTAGAAAAATTATTGGTAAATTATACAAAAAACTTGGCTAATAGTTGTATTAATATTAAAGATATGAATAAAAAACTAGCTTATAGAAAAGCAAAAAAAATAAAATCTAGTTACAAAGTTTATTATCAAAAAGTTAATGAAAATAAAATATTAAATCAATACAGAAGTAATCAAGTATCTATAGAAAAAATATTGTATCCATATATTCCAAAACATCCAAATTTCAAAAAATTAATTAAAGCTTTACATACTAAAAAATTATCTAAAAATGCTACAGCTAAATTAAGATTAAATATTGAAAGATTTAAGATTATGAAAGAGTATAATAGTAGTAATTTTATTGAATTAAATATACCTTCATTTAGATTTAATTTTTATGAAAAAGGTAGAAAAAGTATGAGTTTTGGAACTGTAGTTGGGGATTATGAAAATCAAACTCCAGTATTAAGTTCTAAACTTAGCTATTTTATTATGAATCCTGCATGGAATATACCTGATTCTATTGCTAAAAAAACTATTATCCCTAGAATGTTAAAAGATAAAAGATATTTAGCTAAAAAGCATATTGAAATACATAAAAACTATAGATTAACATCTAAAAGATTTAAGCAAAGTGATATTAAATGGAAAAAATATTTAAAGCCACATGTAAGATATATTCCATATAAATTTATTCAATTACCTTCTAATACAAATGGTATGGGAAGAGTAAAGTTTATATTTCCAAACCAATATGCTGTGTATATGCATGATACAATTGGAACATGGAGATTTAAATCACCAAAACAAGGTATTAGAGCTGTAAGTCATGGATGTGTTAGATTAGAAAATCCATTGGCTTTGATTAAATATATTAGTACTCATTATACAAAAAGAAGCTATGCAAGTGTAAGAAAAGACTATGATTCTCATAGAATGAAAACAGTAAGTTTAAGTAAAAAACTTCCAGTTTATATTACATATCAAACAGCATATGTAGATAGAAATTTAAATGTACATTTCTATAAAGATTTATATGGATATGATTCTTTACAAAGATTAAATTTTAAATAGTTTTAAACTATTTAAAACTTTGTGCTAGATTTCCAATAATTACAAACCATCCATCAATAACTATAAAAAAAACTAACTTAATAGGTAAGGATATCATAACTGGTGGAAGCATCATCATACCTAAACTCATAAGAATAGAAGCTACAATAATATCAATAACCAAAAATGGTAAAAATACTAAAAAACCTATTTCAAATGCTGTTCTTAATTCACTAATAATAAATGCTGGCATAAGTGTAACAATACTAACATCAGCTATATTTTTTGGATTTTCTTCTTTTTTTATTCGATAAAAAAGAGCAAGATCTGATTCTCTTGTATTTTTAATCATAAAATCTTTAAATGGTGCAACACTTTTTTCTAAAGCAACATCATATGTTATTGTTTTATCCATATAAGGTTTTATACCTGTATCCCATGCTTTATTTGCATAAGGTTGCATGATAAAAAATGTAAGGATAAGTGAAAGTGAAATAATAACCTGATTTGGAGGGGATTGTTGTAATCCCATAGCTTGTCTTAAAAGACCAAATACAATTATAAGTCTAGTAAAACTTGTAGCCATAAGTAATAGTGTAGGGGCAAGTACAAATAAAGCAAGTATAATTGCAATATTGATTGTTTTTACAAATTGTTCGGGTTGTTCTACTTGTGCTACACTTAAGTTTATAAGTGGTGCTTCATTTGCAGCAAATAAAGATATACTTGATACTAAAAGAAATAGTAATATTTTATTTATCAAATTTTGTTCCTATATTTAGTCTATGAGATATTTTTACACCATATAAATAAATTATCCAAGATAAATATATCCATAAAAAAACAAATAACATAGCACTAAGTGTTCCATATATTGTGGTGTAAGTTGTATTATAAGCAATATAATACACAAATAATGCTTGTGTTAGTTTTAAAGCACATACAGTAATAAAAGATGCTATAAGTGAAGCTTTAAAGCTTATGTGTTTGTTTACTGATATTTTAAATAAAAATGTTACTACTAATATAGCTAATAAAAAATTTATAAGATTTAAAAAAATACTTTGTTTAAAATATGAGATAATAAAAGTTGCAACAAATAATGCAAGTGGAATTAAAATCAAAAATGATAAATAAAAGAAAAACATAATAAAAAAATTTCTTTTTTTTGTTTTATGAATTTTACTCATAATATATTCATAATCTTTAAAAAACATAGTAAAAATAAATAATAGATATATCAAACCAATATTTCCAAGACTGTTAATATTTTCTAGGGCATTTTGAATAGTATTTACAACTTGAACTGAATGAGTAGGATTGATAAAATCATATAAGTAATTTAGAAGTGTAGATATTTGTGTTTCAAAGTAACCAGTAGTTGACATAACAGCAATAAGAAGTGCTAAAATTGGAAGTAGTGAAAATATAGTAAAAAAGCTTAAAGATGCTGCATAATACATTGTGTCATCGTTGAAAAATTCTATGATGTATTTTACTTTGTTTTTCATCTTTTGCCTTTACAAATCAAACATACTTTTGAATTATTTTAGTTGAGAAGTATAATAAATTATTTTTTCATTATCAATACTAATTTTTATTTTTGGAATTTAATAGTTCTAGAGTGCAAAAGTTTCGCAGGAGTTTACTTCAGTAAATGACTAAGAGATCTTTTGTGCTATAGGGCTATTAAAAACAAAAAGACAAACTATAAACCCATTTTGTTGGGATTAAGTATGTTATTCGGATCGAAAGCTTTTTTAACAGCTCTAAACAATTCCATCTCAGCATCACTAAATGCAATACTCATAAATGGTGCTTTTGCAGTACCTATACCATGCTCACCACTTAAAGTTCCACCCATATCAACAACCATTTGAAATATCTCTTCAATAGCTTTATGACCATCTTCCATTTGTTTTTTATCATTTTTATCTGGAACCATTACATTTACATGTATATTACCATCTCCACTATGACCAAAACATGGAACTTTAAATCCATATTTATCTCCAATAGCATAAATATTTTCTAAAGCTTTAGGAAGCATTGATCTAGGAACTGATATATCTTCATTTAATTTTTTAGTACCAAAAATAGTTACAGATGGACTTGCATTTCTTCTTGCATACCATAACTCTTTTGCTTCTTCATCATTTGATGCAACTCTGAATTCTTTACTACCATTTTCTTTAAATGATGCTTCTAGTGTATCTAATTGGAATTTTATCTCATCTTCTAAGTTTCCATCAACATCACCAATAAGAACAGCACCAGCCCAGCTAGGTAAATCTACATTTAGTTTTGTTTTAAGTGCTTCAATACAAAGTGCATCTAAAAATTCCATAGCTACAGGACTAGCACCTGCACTAAGTGATTTAAATACAGCATTCATAGCAGAATTTACATCTGGAAATATTCCCATATATGTTTTTTTATGTTTAGGTTTTGGAATAAGTTTCAATGTAATTTCTGTAATAACTGCAAGTGTACCTTCACTTCCAGTTAAAATACCAGCTATATTAAATCCAGCTACATCTTTGATTGTTTTTTTACCAGCTTTTATTATTTCACCATTTGGTAAAACAGCTTCCATAGCCATAACATAATCTTTTGTAATACCATACTTAGCAGCTCTCATACCACCAGCATTTTCACTTACATTTCCACCAAGTGTTGAATACTCTTCACTAGCTGGATCTGGTGGATAAAATAATCCAACTTCTTCTACGGCTTTTTGTAAGTCCATATTTACAAGACCTGGTTGAACTACAGCTAGCATATTATCCATATCAATTTCAAGAAGTTTATTCATATATCTTTCCATAGATATAAGTATTCCTCCACTAGCAGGCAATGCTCCACCAGTAAATCCACTTCCAGCACCTCTTGGAACTATTATGATTAAGTTATCATTACAATACTTTAATATTTTAGAAACATCATGTTTATCTCTTGGAAATACAACTGCATCTGGCTCAAATCTTGTTCTTGTTGCATCATAAGAATAAGCAATCATATGTGCTTTATCATTTTTTACATTTTCATTTCCAACAATACTTTTAAAATAATCTAAATGTTTATTTTCTATCATTTTTTAATCCTAATAAATTTGAATAATAAGTGTTATAATCTTTTATTTTTTGTTCACCAAACCAATTAAATGTAGATGTTTTTATCTCTTGTACATTTGTATAAAAAGGTGTAGTTGTTGTTTGATTTTTTAGTTTAATTTTAAGACTTGCAAGTGTTTTAAAACTTAGTGCATCAACTATATAAAGTCTATTTTTAATAATCACATAAAGTGTACCAATATTATTTTTATTTAAATACTTTTGAAAGTCTTCTTTTTTAGGTACTGGTATATTATTTATTTTTAAATAAGCAGCAAATAGTTCAATATCTATAAAGTTATTACTTAAGCTATGTTTTGCTCCATTGTATGCATCATAATTTGGTGCAATAAGTAAAGATATATTATGAAGATGATTTAAAATAAAATCATCTCCATTTTTTGGTTTTAAGTTTGTAGTTACAATAGAATCTTGTTTTAATATATCACCTTTAACAAATTGTATTTTTGATATATTTTTATTGCTAGAAATAACAACAGCTTTTGTTAAAATAATAGATTTATTATTTGCAAAATTATGTACTATTATACCACTTTGACCAGGTGTTAGATTACCTTTGTTTATTATGGCTTTATTTTTATTTACTTGTTCAATTGTGTAAGTTTGTTCTTTAAGATTGTTTGCATTTATATTTAAAAACACAAATACTAAAGATAAGATTATTTTGATCATTTATTTTCCTTGTAAAAAAGATATTTTATCGAAATATGCTTTATAAAAAGGCAATGTTATTTCTTCAAACTCTTTTTTGTCTTTATATAGGTTGATGTACCATTGAAATTTTATTTTATTTTTAGATAAAAAATCAATATTTAACATAGTTTCATTTATACTTCCTAGTTGTGAAGGTACTATTAAAAATGTATTTGTTGGATTTATATCTTTTATTAAATCATACATAAAATAATCTTTTTTAATAGGAACATACAATCCCCCAGCACCTTCAATAATAAGTACATCACAAAAGTTTAATAAATAATTGATTTTTTCTTTTATTTTTTTTATATCAATATTTATATTTTCTTTATTTGCTACAAAAGGAGCAGCTGGAAGTTTAAATTGATAAGGTACAATATCATTTATATTTAGATTTTTAAAATCTTCATTTAATGATTTAGTTAAATCAAACATAAGTGTACCATCTAGTGGTTTATCAACTACACCAGTTTCTATTGGCTTGAAGTAGCCAACTTTTTTATTTTGTAAAGCATATTTTTTTAAAAATACCTCACTAGCTTTTGTTTTACCTACATTGGTATTTGTTGCTGTTATAAAATATATCTCTTTCATAATCTTATTATATCTAAATAAATCAAAATTTTTAAATTTAAGCTAATTTTAATTGACAATGAATCTTTTTCAAGTTATAATACCGAACTTAAAAACTAGCTGACACTTTTTATATGGGTCCTTAGCTCAGCTGGTTAGAGCACTCGGCTCATAACCGAGTGGTCGAAGGTTCGAGTCCTTCAGGACCCACCACTTCAAAATCATTTACTTTTAATATTTTGAAAATTATTGTTGCTGGATTAGCTCAGTTGGTAGAGCAGCTGATTTGTAATCAGCAGGTCGTAGGTTCAAGTCCTATATCCAGCTCCACTTTTAAAAATCACAAATCATTTTAGTCATATTTTATAAATAATTATTTCAAAAAATATCACTATTTAAATTATATTATGAAGATATAATATTTTGCTTACCCCACCTTTTATCCCACTTTATAAATTTTTATATTTCTCATTTTGGGATGTTATTTTGATTTAATTGGTACTATAATTAATGATATAAGTGAAGATATTATTCATAGTGTTCAGCAAGTAAATGAACAGCAAAACTTAAAAGGGATTTAATTTCCTTTTAGACTAAGAAAGGCTTTATCATACCTGCTGTAATTGCTATAAAAACAATTAGTGTCAATATTTTATTTATTTTAGATGCATATTTATGAGTATAAAGGCCAGGAAAATATGCCATCGAAACCAATACTGCATACCAAATAGATTCTTGGGGATGATGTATTTTTTCTTGATACGAAAACATAAGCGTTATAATTAGTGCTACAATTGTTCCAATAATCAATTGTCCAATTACTCCTGTTTCTTTTGTTACGGATAAGAATGTTCTACTCCACCATCTTTGGCTAGTGTATATATCTGCTTCTCTTCTTAAGGCAAATTTTGCTTTTTCTTTTTCTGTTAGTTCTTTTATTTTCATTTTTAATTCCTAATATTTTTATTATTATAATATTTTATTACTTTAAGAGTAATAATTTGTTTATTCAATTTTAATTAAGCAGTAGCTTGTAGTTTTACACCTTCTTGAAATGCTTTCCTATATCTTTAGCTGTTTGACTCATACTTTTTGCTTTGGCAATATTACCTACTGCTTCTAATAGCTCATTTATATCTCCATCTGCAAGTACTGCAGATAAGTACTCTGCTGTCATCTCTTTGCTATTTAAATATTGTGATACATCAAATGTTGTTAAATTATTCATGTTCTATCTCTTTTAATATTTGTTTTGCTTTTAATACAGTCTTCTTTGTTCTTGGAACTTTTATCTTTAATTCTGTGCATGGGTTAAAATTTATTAGTCTATTTGCTATAGCTTTATTAAACATTGGATTTAGTATCTCAAATGTAGTCTTTATAGTTCTTGCAGCTATTACTTTATATTGACTTAGCTGATTACTTATCGATAAAAGGGGTTAAGATTTTCTTATTTTTTAAGAGCAAATAAAAAGTATTACTTTCTAATTTTAGAAAAAAGAATATTGAGTTTATTCTATTCTTCTAATTTTTCAAATTTACCATTTTTGATTTGCATTATGAAATATTTTCTATTTACATCTCCATATTTATCAAAAATAATATCACCTTGTAATCCATGGTAAACTTTTTCTTTTAATATTTCATCTTTTAGTTTAGATATATCTGTAGTCTTTTTAAGATTTTTTATTAATATCTTAGCCATTTCGTAACCTTGCAAAGAGAATACTGAAGGTTCAAAATTATATTTAGCTTTAAATTTATTTACAAATTCTAGATAAGCTTTTTCTTTTGATTTTTTATTATATCCTGAGCTTACTATTACACCTTCTATTGATTTACCACCAAATTCTATAAAGTCATTAGTGTTTGACCAACCTGATATTAATACTTGTTGTTTTATATTTTGTATTCTTATATGTTGTATTAGATTTGCTGTATCAGAAGAGTTTGCTACAATTAGTATCATATCAAAATCTGTATCTTTTAGTTTCTTTATAATCTTTTTAAATCCATCTTGAATAGTACTTGTCCCTACAAATTTTTCACCACCTGTATGTTGTAAAATATCTTGGAAAAATCCAAAATATCCTTTTGCATAATCAAGATTGTTATTATCATATATAAAGAATACTTTTTTAATATTATGTTTTTTGATATATTTTTTTAAAGCACCATATCTTTTTTCATTATGTTCTACTTGTATTCTTATAAAATTATCATCAAGTTTTGTAAATTCACTAGCACTTGCTGTTACAGAAGCTAGTAAAAAGTTATTTTTACCAGATAATTGGTCAAGTGTAATTTTTGTCATAGAACTAGTGGCATTTCCAACAATAAGATTGATATTGTTTTTTATAAAAAATTGTGCTATTTCTTTTGCAGTTTTAGGATCTTGTTTATCATCTTTTTGTATTATTCTGATATTTTTACCATTTATTTTGTAATTTATCTCATCAAAACCAAGCATAAAACCATCTCTGATATCACTTCCTAAACTTGAATATTTACCTGTCAAACCAGCTACAAATCCAATTTTTAGTTCATCATCTTTTGTATCTTGGCATGATATAAAACTTATTATAATACTAAATAATAGTATAAATTTAATCATTATTAATCCTTTTTGTCATATAATAGTAACAATTTTACATTAAATAAAAGCTTAAGTATTTCTAACTTTATTTATATAATGTTTTTTTTTATGTTTTCTTTCTGTTTTTTCATTGTCTCTATTATGTGAATTTTGTCTTCGTTTTTTATAAGTATTTTGTTTATTAAATCCAGCTCTTTTTGTACTATCTTTTAGTTTTAGTTTTAAACTATCTTCGCAATATTTATTTACTTTTACTCTCATTTTATTTGCATAATCTATATCAACAAATACATCTGGTAGTTTATAAGATAACCATAAATAAAGTGATATTTTTTTCACTTCATCTTCTGCTTTTAATAAGTCATCACTATTTTTTGCTTTTTTATTTGTATTTACTAATGATACATATTTAAAAGGTTTATTATTTAAAACAGCATTTATATATCTAAAGTAAGCATCTTTTATAAGTGGTGATCTTGTATTTATAGGGGCTTGAGATAATATATATTTTTGTTCTAGGCTTAGCTGTGGTTTTTTATCAAGTATTTTAGATAAACTAATCATATCACCAATATTAGAAGCTATAAAAGGACCAGAAAATTTCATATTTAAAGAAAAGAATTTCAAAATTCTTTCTAAAGATTTAGTTTGTAAATAAGTACTAAGTTGTTCTATTTGTTCTAAAGTTGCTTTTACTTTAAATGGGGGCTTAATAGTTTTGATTGGTGTGTGAAAAGCACTATTTATATGTTTTAGATGAGTTCCAGTTAATGCACCAATAAACCCTTTTTCATGGTGACCATATCTTCCTGCTCGACCTGCTATTTGGATAATCTCTTTTGGTAAAAGTTTTCTTTTGCTTATACCATCAAACTTTGTATCAGTTGTAAATAGTATAGTTTTTATAGGAAGATTAAGACCCATAGCAATAGCATCTGTTGCTATTAGAATATCTGTTTGACCTGTTCTAAATCTTGTTGCTTCTTGTGTTCTTACTTCTGGACTTAGATTTCCATATAAAACAGAAACATTAAAAAACTTAGAAAGTTTTGATTTTAGTTTTAAAACATCATTTCTTGAAAATGCAATAAGTGCAGTTCCTTTTTGAATCTCTTTTAAAGGAGTATTTTTACTCATAACTTCTAAAGGATTTTTTCTTTTAAACTTTTTTATTACTAATTCTTCACCTAAATAAGAAGCAATCTTTTTTATACTATCTATTGCACTTACAGATCCTGTCATAATTACTTTATTTGATGGAGCTCCTAATATCGCATTTACCCATGCCCAACCTCTATCTTCATCTTCTAACATTTGAACTTCATCTATTACACATACATCTGTTTGTAGTGAAAAGTTTAACATCTCAATAGTACTACACATATGAAAAGCATCTTCATTTAGTCTTTGCTCTTCTCCTGTTATAAGTGAAGATGGAGTGTTATTGTTGTTAAGGTATTCATGATTTTCTAAAGCAAGGAGTCTAAGTGGTGCTAGATAAGTTCCTGTATCTGCTTTGATTAATTCTTGCATAGCAGAGTAAGTTTTTCCAGAGTTTGTAGGTCCTACAAAAAAGTAAAGTTTTCTTTTCATAGATCTTGCTACTGGGTAAAGTGATTTTATATCACAATTTAATATGGTATTTAGTTGTTCTTTAAAGCTTTTATTCATACATTATTATAGCATAATTATATAAATGATAGTACTAATATTAAAATAAGCTTAAAATGAAATGAATTAAAAATATAAAAACACCATAAATAAGGACTTTTGTAGATATTATAACAATAATGATTTAAGTGATATTTAATAATAAAAAGTCTATAATTCCAAATAAATTAAAACAAAAGGTTCAAACTTGTTTAGTACATTAACAAATTCTTTTAAAACAGTTGTTGGAAAAATCAGATATAAAGATGATGCAAAAGCACTTACAAAAGCTTTAGGTGAATTAAAAAAATCATTATTAAAAGCTGATGTTCATCATAAAACTACAAAAGAATTAGTTAAAAATATTGAAATTCAAACTAAACAAAATGGTATTGGACAAGATTCATTTCTAAAAGCATTACAAAATAATCTTACAAAAATTTTAACTGTAGAAGGTAATCAAGGTTTTGTTTTTGCTTCTACACCACTTACAACTATACTTATGACTGGTTTACAAGGTAGTGGTAAAACAACTACAACTGGTAAACTTGCTGTTTATTTAAAACAAAGAAAGAAAAAAGTTCTTATTTGTGCAGCAGATTTACAAAGACTAGCAGCTGTTGAACAACTAAAACAAATTGGACAACAAATTGAAGTTGATGTTTATTTTGATGAAAATGAAACTGATCCTGTAAAAGTTGTACAAAATGCAAAGAAAAAAGCTCAAGCTGAATTATATGATGTTTTATTAGTAGATACAGCAGGTCGATTATCTATAGATGAAGAGTTAATGGCTCAATTAAAAGATATAAAAGATACAGTAAATCCAGATGAAATTTTTTATGTGGCAGATGCACTTACAGGTCATGAAGCTACAAAAACAGCAGCATCTTTTAAAGAACAAATTGGAATAGATGGTGTTATATTATCTAAATTCGATGGTGATACAAAAGGTGGGGTTGCTATATCTATTGCACATCAAACAAATGTAGGTCTTAGATTTGTTGGTATGGGTGAAAAGATGGAAAATCTTGAAGTATTCATCCCTGATAGAATTGTATCAAGACTTATGGGTGCTGGAGATGTTGAAGGATTAGCAGAAAGAGCTAGTGCAGTTATAGATGAGAAAAAAGCAAAAGAAGTAACTAAAAAAATCAAAAAAGGTGAATTTAACTTTAATGACTTTTTAGAACAACTAGAGATGATGAAAAAACTTGGATCTATGAAATCTATAATGGGTATGATACCTGGTATGTCAGGTATGGCAAATAAACTAAAAGATGCTGATTTAGAAAACTCTGATGAGATAAAAAATATAAAAGCACTTATATCTTCTATGACTAAAAAAGAGAGAGAAACTCCATCAATAATTAACCCAAGCAGAAAGAAAAGAATGGCAAAAGGTTCAGGACTTAGTGAAGTTCAAATCAATAAAATTTTAAAGCAATTTAAAAATGCATCTAAAATGGCTAAAAAACTAGCTGGAAAAGGTGGTATGAAAGATATGCAAAAAATGATGGCACAAATGGGTGGCAATGGAATGCCACAAATACCAAGATAGATTAAAATCTTAAGTGTTAAGTGCTAAGGTGAAATTATTTCTCTTTAGCACTTAACATAAAGTAAACAAAAAAACAAAAGGATTAAACATGACAGTAATTAGATTAACAAGAATGGGAAGAAACAAAAAACCATTTTACAGAATAGTTGTAACAGATAGTAGAAAAAGAAGAGATTCAGGTTGGATTGAATCAATTGGTTACTTCAACCCAGTAGTTGAGCCAAAAGTATTAAAATTTGATCAAGAAAGATTAGATTACTGGTTAAGCGTTGGTGCTAAACCATCTGAAAAAGTTGCAAAACTTACAGGTGTTAAAAAGTAATTTAAATGATGAATAATTTTATAGAATCTTATTGTAAACTAGTAGTTAATAATAAAGATGATATAAAAGTTCAATCAGAAATGATAGATGAAACATTTTGTAAGATTACTGTATTTGCCAATGAAGCTGATTTAGGTAAGTTAATTGGTAAAAATGGTAATATGATAAATTCATTAAGGACAATCCTTAATGGATGTAAATCAAAAGATAATATATCATATAAAATACAAATAGAAAAAAAGTAAAGCTTATGGCTTTACTTTTTTTTTATTAAAAAATAGGAAATACAATGGATAAAATATATATAGCAAAACTTGGAAAAACTGTAGGTTTAAAAGGATTTTTAAAACTACATATTGATTCTGATTTTCCAGAACAGTTTAAAAAGGGTAATACTTTTACTACGAATAAAAATCAAGTATTAACTATAGAGTCTATTAATTTTTCTAATAAAACTGTAAAGTTTGAAGATATAAATAGTATAGAAGATGCTAGAAAATATATAAACTCTCAACTTTTTACAACAGTAGAACAAACAAAACAAAATTGTAAATTAGAAGATAAGCAATATTTTTGGTTTGATTTAGAAAATTGCAAAATTTATGAAGATGAGCAATTTTTAGGTGAGATTATTGATATTCATAGATACCCAAGTGATGATTATTTTGAGATAAAAACTTCTACTGAGTTATTAAATGATGATTTTAAAGTAAAAACTTTTTTACTTCCATACAATGATAATTATATTGTAAATGTTGATATTGAAAATAAAAAAATAACAACAAAAAATGCAAAAGATATTTTAGAAAATAGTTAATTATTAGCTATTTTCTCATTTTCTTTATTTTTTAAAAAATTCTCCAAAGTTACTTTAAAAGCTTTTATACTTTCTAGTAGATTTATTAGTTCATTTTCATCACCTATAGTTTTGATTATTTCTTGGTGAAACTTTATATATTCATCTTGAACAGTATTTGCAAACTCTTTTCCTTGAACTGTAAGTTCTACTTGAATTACTCTTCTATCTTCATGAGATATAGATCTTGTTATGTATTGTTTTTTCTCTAGTGAATTTAATAAGTTTGTAACTCTTGCTGCTGTTAGATTCATATGACTTGCAAGCTCTTTTACTTGAGGAAATGAGTTCTCTAATAAATATCGTAAACATTTAAATTCAACAGGGGTAATATTGATTTTATCACAAAAATATGTCTCTTTTGTTCTACATACTTTTTCCATATCCATAGTAAGATTTGCTATATCTTGAGCAAAATCTCTTTTGTTTGTATTATTAGTATTTTTCATAATTTATTATATCTAAAAAAACTATAATTTAATAGTTATAAATATAGTATTATATTTTCTTATATTATAATATAATTAACTTTTACTTAAGATACTATATTTCAGTAGCTTAATAAAGGTTTTGTGTATGAGTAAAATATTAATTATGCTAATATTAATAAAAAGATATTGGAGATTAGTATGAATAAATATTTTTATTTTGGAGAAAAAGTTGATGGTTATGAAACAAGAGTTTTAAATGAAAGGGAAGCCAGAGCTAGTGCTGGTATTATTTTACTTTTTGCAATGGTTGGATTTTCATTTGTAGCATTTAGGAATGATTTTTTTCTAACAGAGTTATTTTCATTTACTTTTGTGATAGAATTTTTTATAAGAGTATTTATAAATCCAAAATATGCACCTTATATGATACTTGGTAGGATGTTTGTATTTAATCAAAAGCCAGAGTATGTTGGAGCTCCACAAAAGCATTTTGCATGGAGTATTGGACTTGTACTTGGTCTTATTATGATTGGTCTTATTGTTTATAACAATACTGGATATGAAAGAGTAGCTGTTTGTTTATTATGTATAATATTCTTATACGCTGAAGCTGTATTTGGTATTTGTGTAGGGTGTAAAATATATACACTTATTACTAAAAAACAAGCACAACACTGTCCAGGTGGAGTATGTGAAATGAAAGGACCTAAAGAAGAGGTACAAAAAATATATCCTATTCAAATAGCAATAGTAGTAGCTTTTTTAGCCCTGATATATTATGCTCAACCACTAATAGAAGATAGAGTATATGCACATGAACTTAGTTTTGAAGAGTTAGATGCTATGGAAAATAGTGCAATGGATGATGAAGAAGATGATTTTTAATTAGTATTTATCTTGTCAAAAAGGGCTGTATCTTTTGATATAGCCTTTTTTTATTCTATTTATAAGTAGTTCTCTTTACAATCACTTGTATCTAATTCTTGTCCAATTTCTTGGTATCTTTTGAAATAATACTTTACAAAATCTTTTATAGTATTATCTTTTGGTAAGAAGTATTTATTTTCTTTTATTGCATAGTTATTTAACCAAACAAGAGCATCTTGTTTTTGTAGATAATGAGAAGCTAAAGATGAATAAGTATCAATATACCATTGTTTTAGAGATGATATTGTTTTTTCATTTGTATTTATAGATAAGTTATTATCTTTCCATTCTAAAACTTTTGATTCAAAAAGTCCAGCTAGATGAATAAGCCCTTCACAGTAGTATGGTTGAACTTCATCTACTTCCATCCATCCTATTAATCCTACAGCTCTTTTTATAGTATCTCTTATTATATGTTCTTCTAGATAGCTTTCATCATTGCTTTGATCCATAAAATATGATACAAGTCCACCAGTAGTTGCTTTG
>Ga0256828_1001535_pt1 | contig 14277 bp, 17 predicted proteins | sample CV88metaG_FD_185993 | JGI IMG/M metagenome (GOLD analysis project Ga0256828, IMG submission 185993) | Hydrothermal vent microbial communities from East Pacific Rise, Pacific Ocean - CV88 | ecosystem: Environmental > Aquatic > Marine > Hydrothermal vents | place: Pacific Ocean: East Pacific Rise...
ATTTAAAGCCAATCAAATCCCTGAAGATATAGAGGAGTTTGAACTAGAAGATGGTATCTGGGTGTGTAAAGCTCTTGTTGAAGCCAAAATAGAGCCATCAACTTCTCAAGCTAGGAGAGATATTAAGCAAGGTGCTGTTAGAATAAACCAAGAGAAAATCAATGATGACAAACTAAATCTTAGTACTGGGGAGTACATACTTCAAGTAGGTAAAAGAAAGTTTGCAAAAGTAAAGGTAGGATGATATGAAATTACAAGGTTTTAAGATAGGAAAGTATGAGATAGCCAAGCCTATAGTACAAGGTGGTATGGGTGTTGGTATCTCTTGGGATAAGTTAGCAGGTACTGTGAGTAAAGAGGGTGGATTAGGAGTTGTATCAGCAGTAGGTACTGGTGTTTATAAAAACAGAATGTATCTTGATAAAGATGAGATGAGAGGAGACAAACGCCCTTATGAAGCTGCTAACTTCTACTCAGCAAAAGCTCTAAAAGAGATTATGAAAAATACTAGAGCTATATGTGGTGATGCACCAGTAGCTGTCAATATCTTATATGCTCAAAGTGAGTATGATAGAGTAGTAGCTGATGCTTGTGAAGCTGGAGCTGATATTATCATCACAGGAGCTGGATTACCACTTACTATGCCAGAAGCTGCCAAGGATTATCCTGAAGTTGCACTTGTACCTATCGTATCTACAGCCAAAGCTTTAAGAATTTTGTGTAGAAGATGGAAAAAAACTCACAACAGACTGCCTGATGCAGTTGTAGTAGAAGGTCCACTTAGTGGAGGGCATCAAGGGTTTAAGTATGATGAGTGTTTTGTAGCAGAAAATCAACTTGAAGCTATCTTGCCACCTGTAGTAGAAGAGGCAAAAGCATGGGGAGATATACCAGTTATCGCAGCTGGTGGTGTATGGGATAAAAATGATATAGAAAAGATGCTCTCTCTTGGTGCTAGTGCTGTTCAGATGGGTACAAGATTTATCGGTACTGTTGAGTGTGATGCCAGTGATGTGATGAAACAGATGATTATAGATGCAAAAGAAGAAGACATAAAACTGTTTAAATCACCAGTTGGTTATCCTGCAAGAGGTGTCAAAAGTGAACTTCACAGACGCATAGAAGAAGGAACAGCACCAAAAGTAGCTTGTATCTCTAACTGTGTAGCACCATGTCAAAGAGGAGTTGAAGCTAAGCAGGTAGGATACTGTATAGCAGATAGACTATCAGATGCTTATGATGGTATCAAAGAGAGTGGACTTTTCTTTACAGGAGCCAATGGTTATAAACTCAATGAGATTATAACAGTTAAAGAACTTATGGATAAGCTTATGAATGGAGAAGAGAGTTAAAGTGAAGTATATTTGGCTTTTTTTTATTATATTTGTGACATATCTTAGTGCTTCATCTCAAACAATACAAAAGGTAGAAGTAAAAAATGGTAATTTATGGATTACATTCAATAAAAAATATGATAAAAAGGCTATAAGATATTTCCCTCTATCCAATCCTGCTAGAAAAGTATTTGATATACCCGATACAACTCTTGCTAGTAGAGTAAAAAATACTCTCTCTTACAATAGCAAGATAAGGGTATCTCAGTACAAAAAAGATATAGTCAGAGTTGTGATTGAAACATCTAAACCTTATAGATGTATGACAGCACGTCCATTGGACAATATATATGCTATACCTTTGCCAAAATCAAAGATATATAATGTATCTTACCATAATACAGCATTTAATGATGTCAAAGTAATTCCAAATAGATATACTAAAGATTTGATAGTTATTGACCCAGGTCATGGGGGACATGACAGTGGTGCTATTGGTGGTGGTAAAATGGAGAAACATTTGGTATTGCAGATAGCTAAAAAAGTTGAATTTTATCTCAAAAAAATGGGATATAGAGTATATCTTACAAGAAGAAATGACCGATTTTTGAAACTGTCTCAGCGTACAAGGTTGGCAGATAGAAAAGATGCCAAAGTATTTGTATCTATCCATGCCAATTCTGTACCAAGAAGTAAAAGATATAAGGCATATGGGATTGAAACATACTTCTTGCAAAAAACAAGAGATGCCAAATCACAGCGTATAGCAGCTAGAGAAAATGCAGCTGTATTAAAAGGTGCAAAATCAACGCTTAGTAAAAAAGTTATTATTGATTCTGTATTGAGTGGTCCCAAAATTGTACAGTCAAATAAATTGGCTATTGATGTACAAAGACATATGGTGTATTATCTGAAACAGCATTATAGTGGTATTAAAGATGGTGGAGTTAGACCAGCACCTTTTTATGTACTGGTTGGTGCTAGTCGTCCATCTATCTTGGTTGAAGTTGGATATATATCTCATCCAAAAGAGAGAAAACGGTTATTTACATCATACTATCAAAATTATATAGCAAAAGGTATAGCAAAAGGTATAGATAGTTATCTAAAAAATAGAAGAAAAGAGTTAGATTTCTAACAATCTAACTATTGGCCTGTATCATTTGGCATCTTTTGAGAGCTTTTTGTGTACTACCTAGCATCTCTATATACCTGTTAAATCTATCTTCTCCTAAAATCATTATGCACTCTTCTTCTGTTACATCTGTTATATTATTTTGTTCTGATTGTATTGTAGGTGTCGGAGTTTGTGGTTTTGTTGTTGTATGTTGTTCTTTTTGCTCTTCTAAATACATATATGAAGGTGTAAAGTTTTCATCTTCTACTTTTTTGAGTTTGATAGTTTTTTTGGGTTTGCTATAGACAACAGGAGTTGTGTTGTTGTTTTCATAGGCTATATTGGTATCTAATGGATTGGTTAGATTTGAATCACTGGGTGATATAAAGTTACTTTTGTTGATAGGCACATTTGGTGTTGGTATAGATTGAGGAGTATTTGTACAACCTATAAACAAAATAGGGCAAATAGTATATATCAATATATGTTTTTTCATTGTTTTATATCCTTTTGAAGAGAAAGTATTACAACAGCGATAGCAAAGTTTCCATCATGACTGATAGATAAAGAACTGTTTGTAATTTGAAATTGTGTATTTGTTGTATCTATACTAAAAGATGGAGCACCTTTTTTGTCTTTATGTATTTCTATATCTAAAAAAGACAAATCTTTTCCTATACCACATCCCAAAGCTTTGGCAATAGCCTCTTTTGCAGCCCAAAAACCAGCTATAGTTTCTACTTTGTGGGCTATTTGAATCTCTTTGGCAGTTAAAAATCTAGTCAAAAATTTATTACCAAATTTTTTTAGTGAGTTTTCTATCCTGTTAACCTGGATTATATCTGTACCTATTTTCATAGGTATAAGTATATAGTAATTTTAATTAATCTTCAACTTGTATCATCCTATAACCTAATGTATAGCTGTTTTCTATAAATTTACTATCATCTTTAATGTATGGTTGTAGTTTTTTATTGATACGGTATATAAGTTGTATAAGTTTATTGTCATGTGTATTATCTGGCATTTCATCTTCCCAGATATGATATATCATATTGTTGTTTTCTATAAAGCTATTGATATTTTCAGCCAATAAATTTATAACAAGTTGCTCTTTTTTGGTTAGTTTGATAGTTTTTTGATTGTGCATCAATACTTTTTTGTTGGTATCCCAAACTAGATTATCTCTGATGTATATCAAATCTTTTTGGTGAAGTTTATTAATGATTTTTTCAATAATATTTGTAAAGTCTTTGAAGTCTATAGGTTTTATCAAATAAGCCTCTAGTTTAAGGTTGACAGCATTCAATAAAAGCTCTTTATCTGAATATCCAGTTAGCATAATAATAGGTGTAGAATCATCAGTTTTCCTGATCTGTTTAGCTACCTCAAGACCATCAATGATAGGCATTCTTATATCAAGCAGTATAATATCTGGTTTTTTTTCTATGTATAGTTTAAGAGCATCTTTGCCATTGTCAGATATATAAATATCTGTAAACATTTCTTGAAGTAGTACAATAAAATTATCTCTTATACTTTTATCATCTTCAGCGTATAAAAGGGAGTAGTTATGCATTTGTTATCCTCTTGACTTTACACAATTTTGCTTAGTATAGTATCAATATATTATTAATACTATCTTAGCTCCAATTTCTAATTTAACATGATACATAAAAAATATCTGTCAAATATTATATCACATCCAATCTACGATTTTTGATACTTCATCTGCTATAAAACATTTTATTTTGGTAACATCTATCGGTTTGTTTGGTATGATGGCTTTTTCAAATCCTTGAGTTTGTATCTCTTTTAGTCGTTGAGACAAAGATGAAACTTCTCTTATCTCTCCAGTTAGGCTTACCTCTCCCAAAAAAACACTTTTTGCATTAAGCTCTCTGTCTCTATAGCTACTTAATATAGCAGCAATGATAGCCAAATCTGCTGAAGGCTCATTTATCTTGATACCACCACTAACATTGATAAAAACATCATAAGTTCCAAGTGGTAAGTCAAGTTTTTTTTCTAAAAGAGCCAAAAGCATAGTAAGACGATTGTTGTCAAAGCCCGTAGAGCTTCTTTTGGGGTGCCCATAAGACTCACTAACAAGTGCTTGAACTTCTATGATGATAGGACGACTTCCTTCCATGATAACAGTCAGTGCTGAACCTGATTGGAGTTTTTCTTTGTTGAAAAATCTTCCAGCCATAGTAGTGGCATCTTGAAGTCCATTTGCATTCATCTCAAATATACCTACTTCATTGGTAGATCCAAAACGGTTTTTAAATCCTCTAAGTAGTCTAAGTTCAGAGTTACTATCTCCTTCAAAATAAAGTACAGTATCTACCATATGCTCAAGTACTCTAGGACCTGCTATGGAACCATCTTTTGTAATATGTCCTATGATAAAGATAGGTATATGCATACTTTTTGCTATCCTCATAAGCTCAAAAGTGATAGTCCTAACTTGTGTAACAGAACCAGGAGCTGAGGGGGTTTCATCAGAATATAAAGTTTGAATGGAGTCTATAACGATAAAATCATATTGGCTGTTGTTAATCTCTTGTTGTATAGATGTTAGATTTATTTCTGATAGTAGATATAAATTATCATCATTTGCATCAAGACGATTGGCTCTTAGTTTAATCTGTCCTGCTGACTCTTCTCCTGATACATATAGGATTTTGTGTTTGTTTTTGGCTAAATTGCCTGCTATTTTTAAAAGTAAGGTTGATTTACCAATCCCTGGACTTCCTCCTATAAGTGTAAGAGAACCTGGTACGATACCACCACCCAATACCAAATCAAGTTCACTGCTGCCTGAAGTAAATCTGGTTATGTTGTCTTCTTCTATTTTTGTAATAGGTGTTGCTTTTTGTGTAGATGGTAAGGTGGAAGTTTCTTTTAAAAACTTTATCTGTTCATTTGTTAACTCAACCATAGTATCCCATTGGTTACAGGATGTACATTTTCCCATCCATCTTGGGCTTTGAAATCCACACGCTTGACACTCAAAAAGTGTTTTCTTTTTTGCCATTTGATAATTCCTGTTTAGCTATCTATAGTTTAATAAATCAGTTTCTTTGGATTTGATATATGTAAGTATGTTTTTTAAGTGTGTTTCATCTCCATCTAGTGATATTTGTAAAGCAGAGGTATGTTTCGTCAACGGTTGTATATCAAAATTCAGCAAAGTATCTTGTATGGAGATTTCTATAATACCTTTATCTTTGTAGTTTTTAATGATTTTAAACTCTTTAGATGATGTGATATAATCATATAAAAGAGTAAGTGTCTGTTTATAATCTGTCAAAAGATACAGTTTTTTTAGTTGATTTATATGATTTGAAGTTTGAATATCAAGTATGTGGTATCTCAAATGTTTACGATACCATACATAAGATGGTATCAGGTTTAGAGGTATTGCAGTAAAAAAGCCATATAGTATACTGATATTGAGAGTTTTATTAAAAAAAACAAATATGACAATACTACAAATTATTGTAGTCATAATAAAAGTATATGTATAAGCTCTTATAAAAGTTTGCATAAATTTATCCTATATAAATATCTCATCTAAAATAGTATTGATGTATTCATTGGCTTTAAACTGTATCAAATCGGCAGGCTGTTCACCAGTCCCTATATAGTATATCGGCATTTTTAATTCGTCAGCTATACTTAGTATAGCTCCACCTTTTGCTGTTCCATCTAGTTTAGTGATAATGATACCATCGATGCCTATAATCTCATCAAATGCTTTAGCTTGATTTATAGCTGAAGTACCTTGTGTCCCATCTAAAATAAGTAGTTTTCTATGAGGAGCTGAAGACATCGCTTTTTGTGCTACTCTTATCATTTTTTTAAGCTCTTCACTCAGGTTCGTTTGGGTATGTAATCTACCAGCAGTATCTATGATAACATTATCAAATCCTTTGGCTTTTGCTGAAGATATAGTATCAAATACTACAGCTGAAGGGTCATGGCCTTGTTTAGTTGCAACTATAGGAATATCAAGCTTAGCTGCCCATCTGCTTAGTTGCTCTATAGCAGCTGCACGGAATGTATCACCAGCTCCAAGCATTACTTTTTTGTTTTGTTGTTGATACATATATGCTAGTTTGGAGATGGTTGTTGTTTTACCTGCACCATTTACTCCTACTATCATCTCAACAAATGGTTTCTCGTCACTCTCTTTCCAGTCTGCTTTATATTGGAAAACAGATATGAGGGAGTTAAATGCCTGTATTCTGTTGATATTGCTTGGAAGTTCTTCTAAAAGTTTCTCTACCAACTCATAGTTGACATCTGCTTCAAGAAGTATATCTTCAAACTCATCTTTGGTAATAGAGTTTTTCTTTTGAGGTGCTACCTCTTTTATCGCATCTGTTGTTTTACCAAATACTTTTTTAAGTAAACCAAACATTTATTGATCCTTTATTATATGTTTTAACATTTCTATAGGTATTATACCTTGATAGTTATTTATATATTTATGGTTTTTATAAATTAAACTTATTGGAAGTTTAAAATTTTTATCTATATGTATAATTTTTGTTATTGTATCTACAAATTTGTTATTTTGCAAATCAAATATAACTTTATGTGATATTTGGTATTTATCTAGTAGTGATAAGTTACTATCACTATCTATGGCTATAGAAATGATACAAATATTATCTGATGATAATTTATCCATACTTTTTATTTGATAGATAGAGTTTTTAAACCATGGTGCAAAGATATTGATAATTATAAATTTTTTATTTTTACAGTATGGTATTTGTATAGTATCTTTAGAAATTATAATAGAGCTGTTTTGATCTATCTTTAAAATAGCTTTTGTCTGTTGTAAAGAACTGTTTTTTTCTATATGTATTGTATGTTTTGTTTGTTCTGATTGCTCTTGATGTTTTGAGCTACATCCAAAAAACAGTAAAATAGCCGATATAAATGTCAACTGGTAAAATTTCACGAAGTACCTTTTATAAACTATAAAGTATAATTTTATATAAATTATATCAAAAGAGCATTAAATGAAAGTTGTGTCAGACAAAGATAATTTTAGAAAAGAGTGTCATAAAGTATTGAAAAAAGCAAAAACAAGAGCTTATATCAAGGATAAGTATATTCAAACATATTTGTCTGAATTGATTTGGAGATATAAACCTCTAGATATTATGGCTTATATACCTTTAGACAGTGAAGTAGATATAATGCCACTTATAAACACGCTAAGACGTCAAAAGCTTAATATATGGGTTCCTTTTATGGAAGGTAAAAGTTTTAGATTGGTAAAATACAGATATCCACTTAGGATAAAAAAATATGGTATAAAAGAGCCTAAAAACTCATACAAATATAGAAAAAAGAAGATAGATATAGCTATAGTTCCTATCATAGGTATGGATAAAACTTATAGAAGAGTAGGATTTGGTAAAGGTATGTATGATAGGTTTTTTGAAAAAGAGATTAAAAATATAAAAAAAGTGATATTTGTAGCACGAGAGCTTTGTTATAGTGCAGATATAGTAACTAATGATTATGATGTTAAAGCTGATATTGTTGTTACAAATAGAGGGGTTGATTTTTAATCTTTTTCTAAAAGGCATTGTTATAGAAAAGGATATGATATGGTATTGGCATTGGTTGGTTCATCTGCAGTCGCAGGTGGAGTTATAGGCGCAGGTGCTTGTTATCTTTGGTTGAAAAGCAGAGGCAAAAGTGAATTTTTGCATTATGAGCTTGAAGCAAAGGCAAAAGCAAAAGCTATAGAGTCAGAAGCAGAGATACTTTTACAAGAAGCAAAAGTAAAGATAAAACAACAAGAGGTAGAATTAGAATCTCAGTTTCAGCAAAAAGTTGCAAAACTAGATGATAAAAGCAGAGAAGTAATAGTCCGTTCAAAAGAGCTTGACTCCAAAGAATCATCACTGAAAAAATATGAAAAAGAGTTGATTGACAAAGAAAAACTTTTAGATAAGTTGGAGAGCAAAAAACAAAAAGCTATAGATGAGATTATAGTAAAAATGCAAGATATTGCATCACTGACAAAAGATGAAGCACAAGAGTATATACTAAAAAAAGTAGAAGAACAGTCCCATTCTCAGATAGCTGCCATAGTAAGAAAATATGAACAGCAAGCCAAAGAAGAAGGGGAAAAGAAAGCCAATTATATCTTAGCACAGGCTACTACAAGATATGCAGGAGAATTTGCAGGTGAAAGATTGATAAACCTTATAAATCTACCTAGTGATGAGCATAAAGGGCGTATTATAGGTAAAGAAGGGCGAAATATAAAAACGCTTGAAATGCTATTGGGTGTAGATATAGTGATAGATGAAACACCAGGTGTTATACTTGTAAGCTCTTTTAATCTGTATCGTAGAGCTATAGCTACAAGAGTTATAGAAGTATTGGTAGAAGATGGTAGAATTCATCCAGGGCGTATCGAAGAGGTACATTCAAAAGTAGAAGCAGAGTTTGAACAAAAAATTTATGAAGAGGGAGAAAATATCCTTATAGATTTGGGACTTTTCCCTATGCATGAAGAGTTGGTTAAGTTGATAGGTAAACTAAAATATCGTGCTAGTTATGGTCAGAATGCTTTGGCTCATACACTTGAAGTCGCAAAATTGGCAAGAGTTATGGCTGCAGAGATGGGAGGAGATGAAAAATTGGCACTTAGAGCAGGTTTGCTTCACGATATAGGAAAAGCACTTACTCAAGAGATGGGAGGAAGTCATGTTGATATAGGAGTTGAACTGTGTCAAAGATATAATGAACATCCAACTGTTATCAATGCGATATATGCTCATCATGGATACAAAGAGCCTGATAGCGTAGAGAGTGCTGCAGTTTGTGCTGCTGATGCTCTTAGTGCTGCTAGACCAGGTGCTAGAAGAGAAGTGTTGGAGAGTTTTACCAAAAGAGTCAAAGAGATAGAAGAGATAGCACTCTCAAAAGATAGTGTATTAAAAGCTTATGCTATCAATGCAGGTAGAGAGATAAGAGTGATATTAAATGCTCAGAAATGTGATGACAATGAAGCTGTACTTTTAAGTAAAGAGATAGCCAAGGAGATAGAGCAAAAAGTGCAATACCCTGGTGAAATCAAAGTAAATGTCATTCGTGAACTTAGAACAGTAACTTATGCCAAATAAAAATCAAAGGAGTATATGATGAAAATTTTTTTAAAAACTTTACTGGTATGGATTTTGTTTGTTGGATTTATAAATGCATCTGATACAAAAGCACCTATAGTAGTATTGGAAACAAATGTAGGTAAGATAGAGCTTAAGCTTTTCCCAAAAGCAGCTCCATTGGCTGTTGAAAATTTTGTAACTCATGTTAAAAATGGGTACTATAATGGTATTATTTTTCATAGAGTTATTAAAGGTTTTATGATACAAGGAGGAGACCCTACAGGTACAGGTATGGGTGGTGAGTCTATATGGCATAAAGAGTTTAAAAATGAGTATGCTCCAAATCTAACTTTTAATAGACCATTTTTACTAGCTATGGCAAACCATGGAAAAAACACAAACGGAAGTCAGTTTTTTATTACAGTAGCTCCAACTCCTTGGCTCAATGGTGGATATACTATATTTGGTAGAGTTATAGCAGGACAAGATGTAGTTAAAAAGATAGAAAATGTCTCAACAGGTGCAGGGGATAGACCTCTGTTTAAACAAGTGATCAAAAAAGCATATATCAAAAAATAATGGATTTAGAATTACTAAGAAAAGAGAGAGCCAAGTGGCTTTCTTGGAAAAATATCAAACCATATCAAGATGCTATCAAGGCACTACCTGATTTTGATGATATAAAACTCTCTATAGGAGATACGATACAAGTAGATATAGCTAATCTATCAAAAGAAGAGTTAAACCAAATCCAAGATTGTGCTATGCTTATGCTACCATGGCGTAAAGGTCCTTTTGGTATCAATGAACTTTTTATAGATGCTGAGTGGAAAAGCTATATGAAGTATAATCTACTTGAACCACACTTCAATCTAACTGATAAGATAGTAGGTGATATAGGTTGTAACAATGGCTATTATCTGTTTCGTATGATGGCACAAAATCCCAAAAAACTCATAGGATTTGATCCTTCAGCTATCTACTACTCTCAGTTTATGTTTATAGATAAGTTTGTCAAGTCAGATATTGTGTATGAGCTTTTAGGAGTTGAACATGTAGAGTTTTATGAACATAAGTTTGATGTACTGTTTTGTTTGGGAGTATTATATCATAGAAGTGACCCTGTAGCTATGCTAAAATCTTTATACAAAGGACTAAATAAAGGTGGAGAGTTGATACTTGATACTTTTATGATAGATGGTGAAGATGAAGTTTGCCTTACCCCAAAAGACAGATACTCCAAGATACCAAATATCTACTTCATACCAACAGTCAATGCACTAAAAAATTGGTGTTATAGAGCAGGGTTTGATGAGGTGGAAGTCTTGGCTGTCAAAAAAACAGAACTTGATGAACAGAGAAAAACAGAATGGGTCAATACTCAAAGTCTTGAAGACTTTTTAGATCCAAATGATGAGAGTAAAACAGTAGAAGGGTATCCAGCTCCAAAAAGGGTATATATAAAAGCTAAAAGAGTTACGAAATAGAGACTTGATTTTGGTTTTATTTTTAAATAAGCATTATTTTGATATAAATACGCCATCAAATAACTAGTATGTACAAAACTTTAAGTTTTATATACTTTAAAATTGGGATAGTATATATGAGAATACTAACAGTTGGCTTGAATGATGAGTTTATAAAAGAACTTGAAAAAGAGCTGGATAAATACTTTATATGTATAGTTGACAGTGCAAAAGACCTTTATGATGCTACAAACTTTACAGATTTTAGACACTATGAATTGGTCATCATTGTAGATGAGGGTGTTAAGTTTTCACTTGAACGATATGTCAATGAAGTTAAGAAAAAGAAAAGTGAGACTAAAATCATTATTTTGACAGATAGTCCTAAACAACAAGCAGACTTTTTTGCTCTTGGTGTTGATGATGTAGTTTATCATCATTGTGATCAGCCAGACTTGATAGCTGTAAGAGTTTTATCAAATATGAGACATCTTTTTGGTACACAAGTCAATATCGATAAACTTGTTATTGATATAGCTAACAAAAAGATAGAGTATGATCAAAAAATAGTATCTTTAAATGGTAAGACTTTTGATATATTGGCATATTTGGCTCTTAGAAAACAGAGAGTATTTAGTAAAGATGAGATTATCAATGCATTATGGGAAGAGCCAGAATATGTAAGTGACAACACTGTTGAAGTTGCTATCAATCAAATCAGAAAAAGACTCAAAAGTATACTTGGCTTTCAGGTGATACATACAGTAAGAAGAAGAGGCTATAAGTTTTCTTATTGATTTTTCTACAAAAGAGAGGATCTTCTACCTTTCTTTAATCAAAACATTACAATAATCAAGATAAAATTATCAAAAATAAAATGGAGTATTTTTGAAACAAAGACAGTTTTCTTTAAAAGTTTTAGAAGTAGAAATAGACAATGAAAATGAGTTTATAGAGTTTTTTGATACACATGGATTATTGTTTAAGAATCATCTTATATCTATCAAGGGAGATATAAGTGATAAGATAAAGCTTTATCTTGAAGAGATGGATTTCAAATATATCAACAATATTACATTACCAAATGGTAAAAATGTAAAATCTGTAGATATAAATCAAAATGACAATAAAGTTGATAAAAAAGAGCTTGAAGCTCTAGAAGAAAAACTTAAATCTCAAGCAATAGATTGTAGAATAAAACTTCAAGAAGCTCAAGCTATTATAAATGAGTTGGAGAAAAAAGCAAATCGTGAACTTGTTGTTGTAGATGATATGGTACGAAGTGGTAGAGAGATCACTGTAGATGGTGATTTATTGCTTTTAAATCGTGTTAACAGTGGTGCTACTATCAAAACTACAGGTAATCTTATCATTACTCAAGTAGTGGAGGGTGCTATCCGTTGTGATGGTAGTTTTATGATGCTAACAGTCTCTCCAAAAGCCAATATAATTTTCAATGGAGTTGAAGTAGATAACTCTTTACTTCAGGATAAATTAAACAGAATTGAGTTAAAAGATAACAAGATATACATAACACCAGTAATTAAAAAGGAGATAAATTGGGTACAGTAATAGCAGTAATCAGTGGTAAAGGTGGTGTAGGTAAGACTACAACTACAGCAAATTTGGGTCTTGGTATAGCTATGAATGGTAAAAAGTGTGCTATAGTTGACTTTGATATAGGACAAAGAAACCTAGATATGATTATAGGACTTGAAAATCGTGTTGTTTATGATATGGTTCAAGTTATGGAGGGTGAGTGTTCTATACCACAAGCTATAATCAAAAGTAAAGTAAATGACAATTTACATTTTCTAGCAGCATCTCAAACAAAAGATAAAAGTGTACTTTGTTCTAGCAAAGTAGAAAAGCTTGTAAAAGAGCTAAAAGATAGCTATGATGTTGTTATACTTGACTCTCCAGCTGGGATTGAGAGTGGATTTGAACACACTATAGAGTTTGCTGATGAAGCTATCATCGTAGTAAATCCAGAAGTATCATCTATCCGTGATGCTGATAGAGCTATAGGGATACTTGATGCTAAGTCACAAAAAGTAAAGCAAGGACAAGAGGTCAATAAGTATCTGATTATAAATCGTATCAATCCATCTATGGTTCAAAGTGGAGAGATGCTTAAAAGTGATGATATACTAGATATATTAAATATCAAATTGATAGGGAAAATTCCAGAAGATAAGAGTATCATAGATGCATCAAACCAAGGAAGACCTGTAGTGCTTGATAAAAAATCAGAAGCAGGAGCAGCTTATCTTAGAGTATCAAAAAGACTTTGTGGAGAGAATGTAGCCTTTGTAGATGTAGAAAGTAATCAGGCTTCAGGTATGTTAAAAAAATTAGCGGGGATTTTTAGATAATGTTCGGATGGCTAGGAAAGAAGAAAAGTGCGAGTATCGCAAAAGATAGGCTAAAAGTTGCTATCATGACAGATCGAGCTACAAACTCAGAGTATCCTTTTATGGATGAGTTAAAAGCTGAGATTATAGAAGTAGTCAAAAAATACATTGGTGTTAAGGAAGTCGCAATCAAAAAAGAGGTAGATGGAGAGCTAGAAGCTCTATCTATTGATATACAGTTGGATAAATAGATATTATCTACCTCTAACTTGCTCTATCCAAAATGGTATCACTCTTTGCTCATCTCTTAGAGTGGTACTTTCTCCATGTCCTGGATAGATAGTAAAATTCTCTTCTATACTCAATGCTTTTTTAAGACTTTTTATCATATCTTTGCCACTAGAGTATGGAAAATCCCATCTACCTATACTTTGATGAAACAAAAAGTCCCCACTAAACCACACATCATCACACTCTATGACACTACATCCAGGGGTATGTCCTGCAAAGTGTCTATACTTTATCTTTGTACCATCGAAGTCTAACTCTTCATCACCATTTACAAGATAGTCAGCTTGGCTTGGTGGTGTACCTTGTGAAAAAGGATCATTCTCTAGCATAAAAGCATCATCTTTTGGGCAGTAGATAGGGATGTTTAGTTTATCTTTTAACTCAGCATTACTCCATACATGGTCAAAATGTCCGTGAGTGTTTAGTATCGCTACTGGGTTTTTGACATGAGAGAGTACCCACTGTGTAGCACCAACTCCTGGGTCTATGATAAAGTCTTTGTTATCTTTTGTGAGTATATAACAGTTGGTTTGGTATGCACCCATAGGTTGTATTTGGATTTGCATG
>Ga0256828_1001536_pt1 | contig 14276 bp, 15 predicted proteins | sample CV88metaG_FD_185993 | JGI IMG/M metagenome (GOLD analysis project Ga0256828, IMG submission 185993) | Hydrothermal vent microbial communities from East Pacific Rise, Pacific Ocean - CV88 | ecosystem: Environmental > Aquatic > Marine > Hydrothermal vents | place: Pacific Ocean: East Pacific Rise...
CTTAGTGGAAAAAGTAAAAAAGAGCTGCCAAAAATTAGCAGTTAAAGCTTAATTTTCTCTAAAAATTTTGCTGTGAAGCTTGAACTTTTGGCACGAACAAGTTCGCGCTTCCAATCTTGGAAACCAAAACTTGTTCTGGTTTAACCCTAATTGGCGTGGAGTTTGAACTTTTGGCACGAACAAGTTCGCGCTTCCACTCTTGGAAACCAGAACTTGTTCTGGTCTAAACCTAATTGGCTTTATTTTTAATTAGCGTCCTACTTTGAAGTAAATTAGTTTTGTTTTTTTAAAAAAGATATTATTATTATCATTTACCATTAAATATCTATTATTTCCAACACTTGCAATACCTTCAAAGTTCTCTATTTTCCAGCCCTTTGAGCTATCTATGCTTAGGAGAGTTTCACTTTTGCATGGCTCTTTTTTGCAACCTTTGATATATAACTCTTTAAGCGTTACAACAAATTTTCCAAGTATTCCTCCATAGGCTCTCTCTAATATTAAAAGATTTCCATCATCCATAACTTCAATATCTGAAATAGAGTTATTCTTATATGGCTCCATCTTTAATTTCCAAGTTTTTCCATTAAATGAATATATTGTTTGATTTCTAAGCTTTTTACCCTGTATTGGCTGTTCAAGAGCCGTAATTAAGCCATATTTAGGATGCCAAGTTAAAGATTCTAAACCCTTGTTTCCAGATTGTAAATCTTTTTCTCTTATTTTTCTAAGCTTTGTGGGGAGTTTTAAATTTTTTATTTTTATACCATTTGGGCTAAATTGAGTTACTCTAAGCCTACCCTCTCTTGATACATAGATATTACCTTTATCATCTAATGCAATGCCCTCGGTATCTCTATCGTGGTAATGTTTTTTATAGCGTTTGCCATTTCGTTTTTTAAAATAGACTGCTTTTAGTGGCTTTAGCGTAAAGTTATCATCATTAAAATTGGCTTTAAAGGTAAACATAATACCTTTATCACTAACCATATACAATATTTTTCTCTTTTTATCATAAGCTAAACCTGATATTTCGCTAAAGTTATAGCTACCAAAATTTGGATTAAAATTAATCTGTTTTATTAAATCAACTTTACCTTTATAGTTAATTGGAGCAATATTTAGTGCAAAAAATGATGTAATTAATAGTAAAAGTGTAATTAAAATTTTCATTTTTTAGAGGCTTTGTATTTTAGAAACTCTTGAAGTAAAATTAGTGCAATTGCTAAATCTATCATAACATCTGCAAAGTTAAAAACAGCAAAATTAAAACCACAATGCCAAGCAACAAAATCTGTTACTCCACCTTTTATAAATCTATCATACAAATTACCCAAAGCACCACCTGCAAGTAGTCCTACACTTAGTGGATACTTTTTAAGCCAACTCTCTTTTAGTGCCAAATATGCCAAAAAGCCAATAAGTGCAAGTTGAAGCCATTTTAAATTTTCTCCCAAAAAAGCCAACATACTAAATGCTACACCTTTATTTATATGAAGCTCTAAAGAGATGCAACTACTTTGCCAATTGTATCCACTCTCAAATAACTCTTTTAAGCCTTGGTCTATTAAAAACACCCCAATTAAAGCAAAGCCAAAAATTGCAAATTTTCTCACGAAAGAGCCTTTTTAAAGAAATCTTGAGATTTTGTCATAAAGCTGTGAAGTTCTTTTTTGTTGCTACCCTCTAAGAGTAATCTAATCTTATTTTCTGTGCCAGAGTATCTAAATAGATGGCGAATATTTGCATCTTCTATCTCTTTTTTAAGCTCATTTAAGCCATCTATTTTATCTAAAGGTTTTTTATTTGCAACCTCTAAATTTACTTTTACTTGTGGATATAGCTCAAATGGATTAAATACTTCACTAGCCCTTTTACCACTCTCTAACATAAGTGCTAGAGCTTGTAATCCTGTTAAAATACCATCACCTGTTGTAGCATAATCACTAAATATAACATGTCCACTCTCTTCTCCACCAAAATTAGAGCCAACTTTTGCCATTAATTCACTCACATTTTTATCGCCTACTTGGCTTCTAAGCGTTTGAATACCAAATTGTGCCAAGTAGTCATCTAGTGCCATATTGCTCATAATTGTCGTTACAAAAGTTTTGTTTTTTAGTAACTCTTTTTTATTAAGGTAGTGAGCTAAAGCACCCATTAACTTATCGCCATCAACCACATCACCATTTTCATCAACAACTACAATTCTATCAGCATCTCCATCAAGTGCAATTCCTATATCTGCACGATAATCTCTAACTGCTTTTGCTAAAACCTCTGGATGCATTGCTCCACAAGTTTCATTAATATTAAAGCCACTTGGCTTATTGCCAAGAACAATAACATCTGCTCCAAGTTCTTCTAAAATTGTAGGACCAACAATATACCCTGCTCCATTAGCACAATCTATTACAACTCTTAAACCATTTAGAGTTAAATCTTTTGGAAAAGAGTTTTTAATATGCACAATATAGCGCCCTATTACATCATCTATTCTTCTTGAACGCCCTATATTTCTCTCTACACATTGAGAATTTTCTATCAACTCATCATTATCATAAATTTTTGCAATTTTACTCTCTACATCTTTGCTAAGTTTCTTCCCACTATGGTCAAAAAACTTAATTCCATTATCCCAATATGGATTATGACTAGCACTAATCATAATTCCAGCATCACATCTCATATTTTCTGTAATAAAAGCAATTGCTGGTGTTGGCATAGGCCCTATTTGAATAACACTATAGCCAACTGCTGTTAAACCTGCAACTATAGCATTTTCAACCATATAGCCACTTCTTCTTGTATCTTTACCAACTAAAATTTTTTTACTCTTAGCATATGGTTTAAAGTATATACCTGTTGCCATCGCAAGACGCATAGCAGCATATGCAGTTACCTTTTCACCAGCTTTTCCTCTTACTCCATCAGTTCCAAATAGTGCCATTACTTTTCCTAAGTGTAAAATTTTTGCCAAATTTTACCTAAAAAAGTATAAATTATATATACTTTAATAGGAGTTTAATAATTTTTTTGATAATATTCGCCAACTTTAGACCAATTTTATCAAATGTAAGGAAATTTTATGGCAAATCATAAGTCAGCAGCAAAAAGAGCTAGACAAACTATTAAGAGAACTGAGAGAAACAGATACTACAGAACTCGTCTTAAAAATATTGTAAAAGCTGTTAGAGAAGCAGTAGAAGCTGGAAACAAAGAGGGTGCGCAAGAGGCATTTAAAGTTGCTAACAAGCAAATTCACCACTTTGTAAGCAAAGGTTTTTTAAAGAAACAAACTGCTTCAAGAAAAGTTAGTCGTTTACATAAATTAGTAAACTCGCTAGAGGTTGCTTAAGTTAAATAGAGCTTTTGCTCATAAGAATATTAGGCTAAGCCCTAATATAACTCTTCTAATCCAAAATTTAGGATACTTTTATGCTTAAAAATAAACTTCAACCATTTATAGATAGATACAATGAAATAACTGCTCAACTTAGCACACCAGAGATTGCAAGTGATATAAAAAAGATGAGAGATCTTAGCAAAGAGCAATCAAATATAGAGCCAATTGTCCATAAGGCAAAAGAGTATATCGAAATTGCAGAAGCAATTGAAGAGAATAAGCAGATGCTAGGTGATGAAGAGTTTGATGAACTTGCAAAAGAGGAGTTAAGCGAACTTGAGCCAAAATTAAAAGAGATAGAAGAAGAGATAAAAATCTTAATGATTCCAAAAGATCCAAATGATGATAAAGATATCTATATCGAAATGAGAGCAGGAACTGGCGGAGATGAGAGTGCTTTGTTTGTTGAAGATGCCTTTAAAATGTATGCAAGATATGCAGATAAGCAGGGTTGGAAAGTTGAAATTGTAAGCTCAAGTGAAGGAACTGCTGGGGGTTATAAAGAGCTTATTATTTTAATTAAGGGTGAGAATGTTTACTCTAAATTAAAGTATGAGGGTGGAACACACCGTGTGCAAAGAGTTCCAGCAACTGAAACTCAAGGAAGAGTGCATACCTCAGCAATTACTGTTGCAGTAATGCCAGAGGTTGAAGATGTTGAGGTAGATATTAAGCCAAATGAGATAAAAATGGATGTATATCGCTCTAGTGGATGTGGTGGACAAAGTGTTAATACAACTGATTCAGCAGTAAGACTTACACATATTCCAACAGGAATAGTTGTTGCAATTCAAGATGAAAAGAGCCAACATAAAAACCGTGATAAAGCTATGAAAGTGTTAAAAGCTAGAGTTTATGAAGCTCAAATGGCAGAGCAGATGGATAAATTAGCAGCCGATAGAAAACTTCAGGTTGGAAGTGGCGATAGAAGTGAAAAGATAAGAACTTATAACTACCCACAAAGCCGTATTACAGACCATAGAATTGGGCTTACAATTTATGCTCTTGATGATGTAATGAATAATGGTGCATTAGATTTGGTAATTGACCCACTAATTGCACATGCACAAGCAGAAGCTCTAAAAGCAAGTGAAGAGAGTTAACTCTAAAAAAGAGTTACTCTTTAGCATTTTAATTACAATTAAACTCTTCAATTAAAAAACATTTACTCTATAAAATATGATAAATTAGCTAATTTTTAGATACTAAATTAGTAAAAAGTGCGCTATTTGTATGCTATAATAAGCAAAAAAGGTTAAAAATGAGTGCTTTAATAGAGTTTGCAATTTTCCCAACTGACCATGGAGAGAGTAAAAGTAAATATGTAGCTAGAGTTATAAAGATGATTAAAGATAGTGGTGTTGCATATGAATTTACTGCAATGGGAACAATAATTGAAACCAAAAGTGTAGCAGAGGGTTTAAAGATTATTCAAAAAGCTTATGAGATACTGCAAATTGATTGCAATAGAGTATATTCAACTATTAAAATAGACTATCGCGCAGGGTATAAAAATAGATTAGAGCAAAAAATTAAATCTGTTAAAGAGAAGTTATAGCTTTTTAAATATAGTTTTTTAATTTTACATATTTACAAAAGGAGGTATAAAGTGCTAAAAAACTTTTAACTCCTTTTGAAGATATTATCTTTTGACTCATCTTTTTTAAATGTAAAGTAAGCCCAAAGTATTATGCCATATACAAAAATTGATAAAATTACCACCCCAATTGTAACTGCTTCAAACATCTCTTTGTGCGGGAAAGTATCTGGTATTAAATGAACCAAAATAATAGATAATGCCCCTTTCATTCCAGAAAAAGTAAGTATAAACCATCCCTTAAATCCTACTGGCTTTATAGCCTTTATCTTATCTCCTATAAAAGCGAATTTTGCCATTGAGATAGCTCTAATTAGTGTTGTTACTGCAAACATTATTAAAATTTCTCTTTTATACTCTAAAAGCAGTTTAAAATCAACCATTTCGGCAAGTGCAAAAAAGATTACCACTGCTGCAATATAGCCAAACTCTTTTGCCATATCATAAATATACTCCAATCTATCAGTGGTTGTGCTTTTAATTGCTCCTAATCTTAAGGTTCTTAAAAATGATTTTGTTCTTTTTGCTGTATCATTTGCTAAATCATCATCTATCCATGCTTTTGTAGCCACAATTGCAACAATTAGAGTTAAGATTCCACTTACATGAAAATGCTCTCCTAACAAATATGCACTATAAGCCTCTACCACAAATGCAAATAATTCTCCCCTTCTATCAGAGAATAGCTTCATAAGCATATAGAAGCCATATCCAAGAGCTAAACCAATAAGTGTGCTAAGTATAAATACTCTAATTGCATCAACCGTAGCAGTAGTTGCATCAATTTGTCCATTTAACATCCATGGTAATCCAATAAAGAAAAAAGCAATTACGGCAGTAGCATCATTTCCTAAACTCTCACCCTCAATTAGCACCTTAATATCGTGTCCAATACCCTTAAATCGAGATAATACAGATTGCACACTAACTGCATCTGTTGCCATATTTATAGCAAATAGTGCTACATATCCTCCAAGGCTAAGTCCCTCAAAAATATTAAAATAACTCAAACTCGCCCCTGCAACTATAGAAATAGCGACAGAAACAACTGCTAAATAAAATATAGCCCAGCCATGTTTTTTAATATCTTTAAAGCTTAAATGCAGGGCATCTCCCATAAAAATAAGTGGAATACAAAAGAGTATTACAGTTGTAAAGTTTTGAGCCAAATCAATAGGCACAGCAGCTTTAAAATAGGTATATACAAGATATGAACCTATTAGTAAAATAAAGACAGATGGAATTTTAAGCTTTGAAGCTATGGCATCAGATAAAATAACTAAACTTAAAATTGTAATTAATAGTATTTCTGGTGCAAATGAGTGCATTATTTCTCCAAATTTTTCTAAAATTATACCCAAATTAAAATAATTATGATATAATTTTCTCGCCCTTTTTGGAGCCGTGCAATTAATTTGCAAGGCAACGGGTCAGGACAGGAATGTAGCAGCCCACCTTGCACTTTGATGTGCCACGGTCCCCCGAAAAGGGTTTTTCTTCATAAAATCTCTTATAATCTATACAATCAAATACTTTTTAATTATAGAGAGGTGTCCGAGTGGTTTAAGGAGCACGCCTGGAACGCGTGTGTAGGGCAACCTACCGTGGGTTCAAATCCCATCCTCTCTGCCAGAAATTATTAATACCTGCTTTTTGGCTTATCTTTAACATTTATAATTGGCTTAATATGCTCAACTACCTCAACCAAATCTTTTTGAAGCTCCATTACTTCAAAGATGTTTTTATAAGCAAATGGCGATTCATCAATTGTTGCTTCATCTATTGTGCCTACAACTCCTGCCATTGCCTCTTTAAACTCATCTAAGCTCACTTTTTTTCTAGCTTGAACACGGCTCATAACGCGCCCTGCACCATGAGATGATGAATTTAAAGAGTCGCTATTGCCTTTACCAATAACAACAAATGAGCCATCTCTCATATTACCTGGAATCACACCACTCATTCCCTCTTGGGCATGTGTTGCACCTTTTCTGTGAATCCACTCGCCTCTTTTTTTATCAAACTCTGCGTGGTTATGGTTGCGGTTAATAAATCTCTTTTCATCTTGCCACTCAAAGTTATAGTTTACTTCAAAAACATCATTTAAAATGTCATTAATCACCTCTATCATTCTTTTTCTATTTTCAAGTGCAAAATTTAGTGCAAAGTTTTGATCTTTTATATAATCTTGCCCCAACTTACTATTAACATCAAGCCCATAAACTCCTTTTATATTATCTGGGTTCATCTTTTTATTAAGCTCTGCTTGTTGCTTTAGCGTAAACTTTTTAAGCGCCTTTTGATAACCACTTGGGTTTGCCTCTTTAAATCTAATATTTCTTGCCTCCCAATCAGCAACAATCGCTTCTAATTTACCCTCTTGTGGATTTTTTTCTAAATAGGCTTGTAGCATATAGTGCGATGCTATCTTATGCCCAAATCCACGACTTCCAGAGTGTATTACAATCCAAGCTGACTCATCTTTTCCATATCCAATTTCAATAAAATGGTTCCCACCACCAAGTGTTCCAAGTTGCTTTAGCCCAATACTTTGCAAAATCATATCTGCAAACTCGGTTCTATCTAAATTTAATTTCAAGCTTTGATGGTTTTTATGTTTTGAAAAACCAAGCGGAATTTTATCTACTATTTTTTCATAAATCTCATTAGCTTTTGATACAATTTGCTCTTTATTAAAATTAGTTTTATATGCACACATCCCGCACCCAATATCAAACCCAACAAATTGTGGCACTACAACATCTTTGCAAGAAGCCACCCCACCAATTGGCATAGAGTAACCACTATGAGCATCTGGCATTAGTGCTGCTTGGGTAACAAAATCTTGACTTAAAACATCTTCAAACTGCTTTTGAGTAGTTTCATCAATTAACTCTGCATAAATTTTATAAGGCTTATTAAAACGCTTTAAAGTATTATGATTTACCTCATTAAACCCAAAATCTCTTAAATTCATAACTGCTCCTATTTTGTTTTGATAGAACAATTATAACTATATCTTTGGTCATATTTTGTCCGAGAAATTAATCTATCTTTTTCTTAATTATTTTTATACTATGTTTTTTTGCATTCTCATCATAAACTTTTATTATTGCGTAAATAGTTTTGCCCTCTTTTACTGTCTTCCAGCTTTTTATTACGGTGTTTTTATACTCTGGACTATCACTTCCATAGGCACCTGCATTATTTTCTCCCCTATAGAGTATTTTATCTTTTAATTTTGAATATTTATCGTAGTAAGAGAAAACTAAAGTATCAATTGAATAGCCTTGATTGGTATATCCTGCATTACACACAATGCCATCTTTGCCACTTTTTAGATGAACTACTTGACACTTATCCCCCAAATAGGGAGTTTTATACTCTATTGTTCTCCAGTTATTTCCTTTTTTAGCAAGAAGTAAATAGCCACCCCAACTTTGTGAGTGTGGCTGACATCCACTTAGCGTTACTATTGCCTCGTTTTTATCTACAAAATCTCCTTTTATAATTTGACCTACACCAACTGTATCATTTGCAAAAAATTTAGAAGCATTAAAGAGCTTTACATTTTTACACTTACAATATTTGCCATTAGGTTTTGTGCAGATTAAATTTATAACTTTTTTAGCTGTTAAATTATTAGAAATACCATTTCTTTTAGATTCAAAGCGCTTTGAATCTTTATTGTGTAAAAACTTTAAAACTCTCTTTGCATATTTATTTTTAGGATCAAGTTTTAATATCTTTTTAGCATAATCCTGTGTGTTTTCATAGAGTCCTTTTTCTTTATTTATCTCGCAAAGCGCACCCAAAGCTTTAATTTTTTCCTTTTTTGTTTTGGCAAAATTATAAGCTTTAGCATAGTTTAAATAAGACTTATCAATTAGCCCGTTATCATGCTCATTATTAGCTTTTTCATAATAAAATGAAAACGAGTTGGCACTTAAAAAAGTTGCAGTTAGTAAATATAAAAATAGATGCTTCAAAATAAATCCTTTTTAGTTTTGCAAAATTATACTAAATTAATTTTTTTATTGCAACTATTTAAACTACCCTCTAAATACCATTTTCGCCTTGCCAACTTATAGCTCTTTTGCTTTGTTCCAACTCTTGATACTTTTCTATTTGTATCTTTTTGTTTCTATAAATTTTTAAAGCTTCCATTTTAGGCTCCTTTTTTTGAGATAAAAAATTGTATAATGGGGTAATGACATATTTTGTCCAAAGGATAATTGTGCAATATTTTATTGAGTTTTTAGCAATTTTAACTTTATTAGCATTTATAAGCTATTTATTTACAAAAGGTGCAAAAGATGGAAAAATTGGATATAATATCTACTTTAAGGACTTTGCATTTGTAGCATTTTTAGTAGGTATATTACTTTTTTATATTGGATTAATAAAGAATGTAGTTAATCCAAATCGTTCAGATTTTATTGCATTTTTAGCTCTATTGGCACTATTTTTATTTGGTGAAGGATATATGTTTTTAGAATCTATCTTAACAAAAGGTTCTTTCAATAATGATAGTTTAAGTTACCAAAGTCTATTTAAAAGAGAAAGAGAGTATAAATTTAGCACTATTAAAAGTATTACTTATAATCCAAATTTAACATGGTATATTATAGAGTATAAAGATGGTAAAAAACTTCGATTAAGTGAGTATTTAACCGGTTTAAATAGGTTGTGGAAAGTTTTAAAAAAGCATAATATTATTTTAAAGGATTTTCCTTGAATAAAACACCCTTTTTTAAGAGATTAGAGGCTCTACCAAATGGTGCTTATGATGTAGTGTATAACAATAGCAGATATTTACTAAATAAAGAGACCCTACTTAAAGGCAAACTTATTAAGATATATGCAAAAGAGCTTGGAGGCAATGATATAGTAAGTGGAAATTATTATATAACTATTAAAGATGGGCTTTTAAAGCCTTGTGAGATGAGCCAAAAGAAGGTTATTGATTTTATTTTAGGATTAAAGTTATGAGCCACTCAAGAAGTATCTATAGAACAATTAAAATTTTAAAACGACTTAATGATGGTCAAAGACTTTGTGTATCGCTTTTGGCTACTGAGTATGAGGTTAGTGATAGAACTATTAGACGTGATTTTGAGCTTATTCGTGAGATTTTTGGTGATTTTTTAACTAAAGAGGGTGATTGCTATCAAGGTTATAAAAGAGTGCTTTTAGGTGAGTTAATGGAAGCAAGTGAACTTTTGGTATTATCAAATATTGTAAGACTTTTTGATAGTGTGCAAAAAAGCAGTAAGATAAGTGATAAAACAAAAGCACTTATTGAACAATCTAATAAGGTGTATGATTTTAAATCACGCCCTTTTGAGAGCTTGGAGAATATCGATATTGTTAAAAAGCTTGAACACGCTATTTCTTTTAATAAAGAGATAAAAGTTGTTTATCAAACCCAAGAGCATCCATTTTATTTAAAGTTTTTACCATATAAAATTATTTTTTTGAGTGAAAACTTCTATTTAGTTGGGGTAAATGTTAAAAACAGACTACCTGAATTAAGAAGAGTTAGTATGATTAAAGAGCTTGAATTTAGCTCTAAAAGCTTTAAAAAAGATGCTAATATAGAGAGGTTTTTTGAAAATTTGCAAACTCCTTGGAGTGTCTATAATACAAGAGAAGTTGAAGTTATCTTAAGAGTTAATAAATCTATAAAACGCTACTTTATTAGAAAAAAGTATCTGCCAAGCCAAAAGATAGGAAAAGAGTTTGATGATGGCTCTTTAGAGGTTAAATACCAAATTACAAATTATAGAGAGATTGAAGATATAGTTTTAAAGTGGCTTCCTAAAGTAGAGATAATCCAGCCAAGAAGGCTAAAAAAACATATAAAAAGAGCAATCAAAAAGAAGTTAGGAGGCTTAACAAGTAGTTTATAGGTAATTTTTAATTAATGAATAGAGGATACAATTTTAGTGAAGTTGTTAGTTATACTCCTCATATTTACATTAAAGTATATTTCCTAAAGTTCCCATTTAGGTAATACTTTTTTTTAATCCTTTTATATAGGTATTTTGCCAAAATGCTTAATATCTTTTAACAAAACTAAATCCAAAATCCCCTCTTTGGATTCTCTTCTGTAAATATATAGTAGGTTTATTTTTCAACCTACTAACTCAAATTATTAAATTAAATAGTGTTTATTTCTGATAATATGGATAATATTATGGTAATTTTGTATTGATACAATTGTTCTGTAAATTCATACGAGGATAATAAATGAAAAAGAACGGTTTACTTGCGATTGGTTTAATTGCTACAACAGTAGCTTTAGCACTACAAGGTTGTGGTGGCGGTAGCAATAATACTCCAATAAAGAGTGCAACTAACAAAAGTTCAAAATTAGAACCATGCAAAGTTGATGGAAACACTGTTTTAGCTCAAGAAGGAAAAACATGCATTTTCAAACAAGGTAAAAATGAACATAAAGTTAAGTGTGAAAATAATAGAGTTATACTAGATGACTCAATTAACGCAAAAGAGATAAATATAAATGGAACTAAATATATTTGTGAATAACAATCTTAACTTAAAGGGCTAATTACAAATACCCCTTTGTTTTGCAAACTCTGCATTTTTAATCATTCCATTCATGGCATCTATATCACAATCTCCATCTTTTGTGCATTGCTCTTTGTATTTGTAAGCATATTTCACAAAATCACAACTCTTCTCTTGCCATTTAGAGATAGAGAGTAATTTATAAGCTAAAGAGCTTCTTTCTCCACTCTTTAAGGCATTTTCTAAATACATTGCTGAAGATTGATAATCTTTTTTATTATAATAGGCTAATATTCCCAAATAGTAGTTAGATAATCTATCTTTTGAATCAATTAAATTAGCATCAAAAAATCTATCATATGCTTTTTGATACTCTCTATTATTATACTCAATTACACCCATTAAATCTAAGGCATTAACATATTTACTATCATATTTTAATATATATTGCAAATCTTTTAAGGCAAGTTCTTTATTTTTTAAGTGATAATAGTATAACTTTGCTCTATAGTATCTTGCGCTTAATCTATTAGGCTCTATTTTAAGCGATTTAGTATAATCAACAACTGCATCTTGATACTTTTTTAAACCCCAATTAATTGAAGCTCTTAAATCATAAAATCTACTAATTCCACTACTTTTGCTTAGTGCTTGGTTTATATATTTTTTTGCTAACTCATAATTCCCTTGTATATATGTAGTATCAGCTTTTGCATACTCTACAAATCCCTCAAACCTTTTTAAAAGTGGATTTTTTGAGTAATATTTTTTATTCTCATTTAAAACTTTTTGTATCTCTTCATATGGATCAACAGCTTTTTTATCTTTTTTAAAAAGTTTATAGAGCAAAGAGCCAATGGGATTCTCTTTTATAAGAGCTTCACTTAAACTCTCTTCTCTCTTTCTATCAGCCATAAATTTTGGTAATAAAGTATTTAGATATGCACTTCTTAAAAAATATGAATATGGGACACTTTTTATACCCTCTTTATATATCTCTTTTCTGTATTTATAAGGATTAATTGTTATTAAATAAGAATAAGCAAATGCAAATTTATTGTCTATCTCTATTGACTTATGTAATTGATTAGATGCTTTTTTAAAAAAATTATACATTTTTTTAAACTGCTCTTTTGATGTTTGGTTATTAAATTTATCTCCTCTAGCTACCCATCCAGCATTAATATAATATATACCTAATGCTGCATGAGAATATGCACAGTTTGGATTGCTCTTTATCCAATCTTTTAATTTATCTTCCAACAGTATGTCATTATTACTAAATATCTTAAATATATTATATAGTTTAATTTCAGCATTGGGGTTATCTTTAATTTCTTTTTGTAAGTTATCAAAATTTTTACACAATTTTGCATAATTTTTATTATCTAAAAGCTTTAATGCCTCGTGTCTATCAAAATTGCCATATAAAGTGCTAAGAAATATTAAAAATAAAATTATCAGTTTCATATTATAATCCATTTTTTGGAATTATTATACAATATTGAACTTAATTTAATTTTAATTTTACACATATTAGACATATTTATTACTCTTTTTGAAAACTTCTTTTTATTTAGAATATATTCTTTATTATATATAAATGCGTTTATTAAAAAGCTCTGAATCTTTTGGAAATGCTATCAAAACTTGTAGAAATATTATCAACTAGACTTTGCTATAATTTACCTAAAAAATTATTATGGTAATTTTTAGTTAATTTATAATAGATACAATTTTAGTGGAGTTGTTAGTTATACTCCTCATATTTACATTAAAGTATATTTCCTAAAGTTCCCATTTAGGTAATACTTTTTTTTAATCCTTTTATATTAGGTATTTTGCCAAAAGGCTTAATATCTTTTAACAAAATTCAATCCAAAATCCCCTCTTTGGATTCTCTTCTGTAAATATATTGTAGGTTGATTTTTCAACCTACAAACTCAAATTACTAAATTAAATTTTTTATACTTTATATAAATTAAATAGAGTTTATTTCTGATAATATGGGTAATATTATGGTAATTTTGTATTGATACAATTGTTCTGTAAATTCATACAAAGGATAATAAATGAAAAAGAACGGTTTAGTTGTAATTGGTTTAATTGCTACAACAGTAGCTTTAGCACTACAAGGTTGTGGTGGCGGTGGTTCATCATCTAATGTTGGTAAAGCATATTATGTAGATTCAGCAGTTGAAGGTGTTGGTTATAAGTGTGGAACACAAGAGGGTGTTACTGCAAGTGATGGTGGATTTAACTTCCAAGTTGGTCAAGGATGTGAGTTTTATATTGGTGATTATAAATTTAAAGAAGTATCTTCTGCAGAGTTAAAAAATGGTGGTTTTGTAGTAGAAAATGATACAAAAGTTGCAGCAATTTTACAAACTTTAGATGCTGATGGAAATCCTGATAATCACATTACAATCAAACATAGTGTAGCTGTTGCTGCTGGAGAGGTATTGGCAAAAGAGCATACACAAGTTCACACAAATATAGATGGAGTTTTAAGTGATATTGTGGTAAAAGTAAATACTAACCCTAAAGCTGAGCAAGAGTATCATGGACATATAGTAGATGAGCATAGTGCAAGTGTGCATTTAGAAAAAACAAAATTAGCAGTTAAAGCTCAAGAAGAGGCTCAAAAACATAAAGCACAGGCTGAAAAAGAGGCTCAAAATCATAAAGCTCAAGCTGAAAAAGAGGCTCAATATCACAAAGATCAGGCTGAAAAAACAG
>Ga0256828_1001537_pt1 | contig 14273 bp, 13 predicted proteins | sample CV88metaG_FD_185993 | JGI IMG/M metagenome (GOLD analysis project Ga0256828, IMG submission 185993) | Hydrothermal vent microbial communities from East Pacific Rise, Pacific Ocean - CV88 | ecosystem: Environmental > Aquatic > Marine > Hydrothermal vents | place: Pacific Ocean: East Pacific Rise...
CTGTCAGGTAGATTGAGGGCAGATTGAATGGCGACCATGTTGCCTGTGCCTCCCATCCATGAACCACTCAATGCTCCAAATGCTTTCCATGCGTCAGGTTCAAAAAAGTGGTGGAGGAGGGCGAACATCACAATGAACCCTAAGGAGATGGAGAGCGAGGCTAAAAAGAAGGTAAGGAGTATCTTTTTGCCCAGTTTTAAGATTTTACGAATGTCTGACTGTAGGAGCATGAGAAATATCATGGCTGGTAGGAGGTTGGATTTGAAATCTTTGTAGATGCTGTTAATGGCATCGGTTTTCTCCCAAACCCCTAAGGTGGAGAGGCTCATTACGGTAAAGTATAAGAGGACAATGGCAGGGAGATAGTCAAAAAATTTATGTTTGGTTTTGGCTTCTAAATAGACCAACGACGAGGCGAGAAAGATGAGAATGGCAAGGTAGGGGAAGGGTGTTGTTATCATGATATTCCATATATTTGGGTGTTCTTCAAGTATATCCAACTAAATTTATAGTTTAATTATTAACTCTTATATCTTTTAAATATTAATATGATACAATAATAAATAACTTTTTTGGTTTTAAAATATTAAAAAATATTAAAGGAAGAGAAACCCTATGAACTACACAAATAATATTGATAAGTATTATATACATGCACACTATAACCAGATGAACGATAGACAGAGTAATCGAAATAAGATACTATGGCTACTATTACTAAGTGGAATACTTTTAGCAGGTCTATGGTTTTTATATCAATCCTATCAGTTTGATCAGATGAATAATGGAGATGAAGAGAGTAAATTAGAAAAGAGTGTAATGGTAAAAACTGAAGCTCAATCGAAGCCTATTACCCCTGTACAACATACTATTACAACTACAAGAAAAGCAAAAGAAGATAAAAAAGAGACTCTAAAGAAAGTAGCAGTAACAACAACACCTGCTGTTGTTGCTCATACAGGTAAACCAACAGCCAGACCTACTGTAACACCAGATACTAAGCCTCTCGAAAAGCTTAATGTTGTTGAGAGTCAAAAACTCAATAGTAGTAGTAGAGAGAGTGTGTTGGCCTTAAAGTTAGCAAAACAAGATGCTCAAATAGCAAGCAGAAAAAGCTTAGCTACCATTAAAAGTCATGCAGAGAAACAAACAACAACGAATAGTACTAAAGTAGTGGAAAATGGTACTATAAAAAAAGAGAGTGGTGCTACAACGGCTGTCCAAACTATGTCAGAAAAAACTAAAAGTGCTACAGCTACAACAGTGGCTACGATTACAACAGCAAAAGCTACAGATGTCAATAGCAGTTCTACGGTATTGTCAGAACTACTACCAGCAGAGATGTTTCACTTATATGTTATCTCTAAAGGAGAGACTCTTTATAGTATTGCACTGAAACAATATAATGATAGAACAATGTATAAAAAAATAATTGAAGCCAATCCTGATTTGGAAAATCCTAATAATATTCATGTTGGACAAGAGATTTTACTTCCTATTATAAATGAAGCAAAATCGTATAGCGATATATTACATTTTAAATAAGGGTATTATTTAGAGATTATTATTAAGGAGACACTTTGTGTCTTCTTTCGGGTAACGCTCTTTACTGTTAATTACAATATCTACAGACTCTTGTAGGGCTTTGTTTCCTGCAATAATTCCTGTATTCATCATTAGCATTCCAAAATCAAAAATGCTATCTTCATCATCTGCCATGGCAAAAAATGTTTTAAAGACCGATGCCATATCGGAAGAGAGATTTGAACACTGTTCATTATGCAATGTTTGATTTGTTTCATCTCCAAAGGCATCAGCTAAATTGGATAATCTATCATAGATGACATCATTGCAAACTTTGGCTTTTCTACCATAATACAAGTAACAAATATCATGTTGTTGGCAGGTTTTGTCAATATCATCAAAAGGTTTCGTGCTATAGAGGGTTAAAATCTCATGGTAACGTTCACTTTTAGTGAGTTTTTTAAAATCTTTGGTACGATTACTGTCAAGTTTAGGATACTCTTTCCCACAAAAACATCCATATTTGAAATTGTCAGTTAATTTGTGGCTCGCTTTAATGGGAAAGGCACAGGGCTTTGCCGTATCAATGAGATTGGTTATCTCTTTGGTTGGTGTAGGAGCGATTTTTTCTAAAGGAGTAGCTGTTGTAAGTGTTAGTGTAAGGGTGGAGATAAATAGAATTTTAGAGAACATAAATAAGCCCTTAATATCTTTATTATTATAGTATATGATATTAAAGCTTATAGTTTAAGTTAATACTTTTTATTTCTATTCACTAATAAATCATTCTCATTGAGTTCAAGGAGTAAGTAGCCTAAGTTTTTCAAAGTAAAGAGTTGAAGTGTTTCCCCCTTTTCCTTTTTGAGCTCTGTTGAAAATTTACTTTTTGATAAAATAACATAGCTATGAATCTCTAGTTTAGCTTTTTGGCACTTCTCTTTAAGTTTGGTAAATTCACTTTTATTGGCTTTAGATTTTGAAAATTTACAGGCACCTGCTATGAATTTTCCTGATTTAGTCTTGGCTAAAACATCTATTTCTACTTGGGTGTCCCAATAGCTACCAATACGCATAATAGGGTCACTCTTTTCTGTCTCATTAAAGCTTTTTTTGATAAGTTCTTTAAACAGCTCTTGGTAGATGAGGTTGGTAAACTCCCCTTTTAAGTTGTTCCAATGCTCTTTGACTTCATCATACTCTCCACTTTTAATCTTTTTATATTTAGGAGAGACAATGGCAAACCAAAAACGCATAAAGGGTTGGCAGAAAAGAAGTTTAGAAGAGACTTTTTCATGGTCTTTGAGAGGTTTTTCAATAGAATTATCTACTTTTAAAATATTTTCACCAATAAGAAAATCAATCGACTCTTCGCCATGATTTCTTTCTACTTGGGCTTTTTTAAAGGCTGAGTGTTCTCGTCTGTCTCCTAGTGCCAGTGCTGAGAGTATTTTGTGGTGAATCTCTTTGCTTTGGGTGGTTTTGGTGATGTCCCCATGAATGTAACGGTAGTTGTTAAGAACTTTCTCTTCAATGAGCTCTTCTAAGGGAACGTTCATGTCCACTCGCCAGCCCATACCTCCAAAAACAGCAAAATACTCTAGGGCTGTCTCTAAATTGGTGGCACTGTTTTGGTAGCAAAAGGAGCGAAATTGTTGAAGGGTGGTGGGTTGTTTTGACATGAGATGACCTTATGGTGTTGTATCTATAGATTTGGGACTGAAGCCTTAGATAAGGAATAAATATTTAAAATTTGTAGGGGCAATCCCCCTGTGGTTGCCCTCAGTTTGGACAAGCACGGGGGCATTGTCCCTACAAAAAACCTTAATTCATTGGCATTGGGCTTTTAACCTCTCTATATTTGAATAGAATTATAGCTAAATTATAACAGCTCTTCCAATTGGGGAGCATATCGCTCTTCAATCTCATCGAGTGTTTCGCTGGCAATCTCTAACCGTTCAAAGAGTTCATCAACCTCTTTTTGCAGTTTTCCTACATTTTGAGAGTGTTCCATAATGGCAGAGTTTTCACCTCTGTTGGACGCATCCATTAACTTCTCATTTTCACTCTCTATCTGCTCCTCTAGTTTCATAATTCTTTCTTCACAAAATTCTAACTCTTTTTTGTGAGGGGCATTCTCTTTGCTTCGTGCTTGAATGAGGGCTGAACGGAGTTTTTTACGCTCTTGGTTGTTGATTTTGGGTTTGGTTGGTTTGGGCTTCTCTTGAACTATTCCTTCCTCCTCTTCCCATCCAATTTTTTCTAAGAATTCATCGTAACTTCCCTCAAAATACTCAGCTCCCCCTTTATGGAAAATAATCAACGCATCAGCCAAACGGCGTAAGAGCATCTCGGAGTGGGTGACCATAATAGTAGCCCCTTTAAACTCTTCGATGGCAGTACAAAGAGAGTCAATAGAGTACATATCGAGGTGGTTGGTTGGCTCATCGAGTAGCAGGAGGTTGGCTTCGGTGGCAATGATTTTGCCCAACATTACACGGCTTCGCTCTCCTCCTGAGAGGACAGAGATTTTTTTGTCAGCCAACTCTCCTGAAAACATCATCGTTCCACAGATGCTCCTCGTCTCTGCCATGCCGAGTTTTAAATCGACTGAGATAATTTCGTCAATAATGGTGTTGTTGATATTGAGTCGTTCAATGTTGGTCTGACCAAAGTGTGCCATTGAGGTGGAGGGGTGAAAGCTTTTTGTTCCCTCTTGTGGGGTGAGTTCTCCTGCGATGGTGTTGAGGAGGGTTGACTTTCCTTTACCATTTTTCCCAATAATCGCCAAAGTTTTGCCATTTTCCAGTGCAAAGGTGATATTTTGAAAGAGAGGTTCGTTGGCGTTGTAGCCAAAAGTGAGTGCCTCAGTTCGTAGGGTTACTTTGGCTGGGGTCTCTTTGTAGTTGAAGTTAAAGGCTAAGTTGCTTTCGCTCTCTAGGCTCTCCATCTCATCCATCTTGTCTAAGATTTTCTGTTTGGACTGTGCCAAGGCAGCTGTGGAGGCTCGGGCTTTGTTTTTGGCGACAAACTCCTCTAACTCTTTGCGTTTTTTCTCTTGGTTTTGACGGGTCTTTTCGTAGGTCTCGTCACTTAGGGCGAGGGTCGCTTCATACTTTTTACTGTCACCTTGGATGATATGTAGCGATTTACGTTGAATTCCCATTGTGTGAGTAGTAACGGCATCCATAAACTCACGGTCGTGGGTAATGAGTATCACTTCGCCATCAAAGGTACGGATAAACTGTTTGAGCCAACGTAGCGAAAGAAGGTCAAGGTAGTTGGTTGGCTCATCGAGTAGCAACATATTGGGTTCAGTCGCTAAGAGTTTGGCAAGGTTGATGCGTATTTGATACCCTCCTGAGAAGCTGATGGGGTCTTTCTCTAAATCTTCGGTGGTGAAGCCGAGTCCAAAGAGGATTTTCTCTATTTTGTAGAAGTTGTACTGCTCCTCTTCACTTAGAATTAAGGCACACTCCTCTCGAACCGTCTTTTCGGTGAAGACCAGATGCTGTTTTAATGTACCAATTTTGTAGTTTCTTGGAATAAGCACTTCGCCACTCTCTGCACTCTCCTCATCTAAAATAATCTTAAAAAGGGTCGATTTTCCTGAACCGTTCCGTCCAATGAGTCCAATCTTTTGGTTGCTGTTCATTTTTAGGTTAATGTCACGAAAGAGGGTCTGTCCACCAAAGCTTTTAGTTAGGTTGTTTAGTTGTATCATCTGATTCCGTTTTTGAGGGAGTTTTAAGAGAGGTATTATATATTGGGAGGGCTGAAAGCCACCCAATATTTGTTAATTTAACTTGGTGTCTTTAATGGTTACTTTGGCATACATTCCAGGGAAGATATTTTTATCTCTTCTATCAAATGTAATACGCATTTGAATTTTATGTGTCATTGGATTGGCTGCTGGAACAATGGCTTTAATCGTTCCAATAGTAGTGTAGTCGAGTGATGGAATTTTTACCATTAACTTCTGACCTGTTTTCACTTTTGCAATGATACTTTCAGAAACAGAGACATGAATCTCTAAGTTTTCGGTATCAACCATCATAATGGTCAACATCCCTGGCATAATCATATCACCAACTTTAACGTTTCGTCTAACAATGACTCCATCAGAAGGGGCTTTCATCTTTAGATAGTTGTAGACACTTGCCATCTGTTTGACTTTAATAGAAGCTTGCCGTACCATCACTTGTGCAGACTCCAACATGGTTTTAAAGTTTTCGGCTTCTGCTGTAAGGTCATCAATGTCACCCATCATAGACTTTGTTTTGGTCTTATGTTTGAGTCTCTCTTTTTTCTTATTAACACTCTCTAGACGTTTTTTCCAAAAATCTACAACGATTTTTGACTGCTCTAACATTAAATCAGCTTGTGATTTCATAATGTCAAATTCAGCCGATTCCATCTCGTAGAGTTCATCTTCACGTTTAACTTTATCGCCAACTTTGACAAAAACTTTTTTAATGTAACCCATATATCGGCTACCAATCATTTTTTGTCCATCTGACACGACCGTACCTGTAACCACAATATCATCAGCTTGAAGTGACATCATGAGTAAAAAGGTTACAATTAATGCTTTTTTCATTCTTCTCCCCTTTGAGTCGTTAAAATTACCATTTACGTACTTGTGTATGACACTTTAGACACTGTTGTGAAATCTTGTTGTAGGCTTGAAGTGCTTGAACGGGGTCACCATTTTCAAAACGTTCTACTATATCATCTGATTTATGTAAGATTTTCTTTTTCACTTTATTGGTCATCTTAATGTTGTTATTGAGCCATTTTTCATAGATGTCATTTGTTTTAATCTCTGAATCAATCGCTTTTACCTTAACGATGGTCTCTTTAAGGGTTTTTGTTCCATCTTTTACAATATCAAGGTTGTTGTAAAAAAAGCCAGTTTGAATATCTTGCATCGCTTGTGCCATCTTTTGCATATCTAAGATTCTTTCAGCTTGTGTGTAGGCATTAGCAGAGGTAAATGCAAGCATCATGGTTGGAATGAGTAGTAGTTTTTTCATTGTGTATATCCTTCGGTTTGAACTTATTACTATTATTATAACAGATTATTTTGAAGTTATAAATTTTCTTTAGAATCATCTAGTCTTAATAATTTGTTTTAATTACTCAATTACTTTTATAAACATTATGATTATTCATTATTTATTTCTATGTATATTAAGTAAAATTTCAAATAGATATTGTTAATATTTTGTTATCTCAGTTATAAATAAAGGAACTTTATTATGAAAAAAATCGTAATTTTAAGCAGTATTACTGCTACATTACTAACCACTACAGCTTCAGCAGACTTCTCATTTGGAGATATGTTCAAAGATATGAAAGATGCAGCAACATCAATGAGTAAAGATGCAAAAGATTCAGTAGCGTCAATGAAAGATGGAGCAGTAGAGACTTCAAAGTCAGCAGAGAGAACAGTAACCAATGTGAGTTCTGATGTAAAAGACTCTTCTGTCAAAGTATCGGATGATTTAAAAACAGCAGAGGTTTCAACTTCTAAAGATACTAAAGATTCAGCAGTAGAGTTAGCAGAGGATACAAAAGATTCAATTACAAACACAACTAAAGATTTAAAAGACTCTTCAACCATTGCTTCTAAAGATATGAAAGATTCAGCAATCTCTGTCTCTAAAGATGTAAATGATGCAACTAAAACTGTTTCAGCAGATACAACTAAAAATATTTCAACCGTTTCAAATGATGCAACAGCATCAGTAAAAACAGTTTCAGATGATGCAACTGATACAGCAAAAACTGCCTCTACAGATGCAACAGCATCAGTAAAAACAGTCTCAAATGATGCAACCGATACAGCTAAAACAGCAACAACAGAAGCTTCATCTTCAGCTAAAACAGTTTCAAATGATGCAACTGATACAGCTAAGAGTGTTTCTGATGATGTCTCAGATACAACAACAACTGCAACAACAAAAGTTTCAGATACGGCTAAAGACGCGAAATAAATTTTTACAATAGAGCTACCCAGCGTAGCTCTATTAGATTATTATGTTTTCTTCTTTCTCCTCTTCGTTAATACCTCTTTAAATTTCATTTTTTTATAATTAAAAAGTTTTTTCTCTGTTTATATTATATATAAATATTAATTATAATTAATACTATATTTATTTTATTGTAAATTTAAGTTATCTAAAATAACTATAAGGATATAATTTTTTGAACTAAAACAATTAAGATTAAGGAATTACCATGACAAAAATTACACTTATTTCTGCAATTACAGCAGCAATGATTACTACAGCTTCAGCAGACTTCTCATTTGGAGATATGTTCAAAGATATGAAAGATGCAGCAACATCAATGAGTAAAGATGCAAAAGATTCAGTAGCGTCAATGAAAGATGGAGCAGTAGAGACTTCAAAATCAGCAGAGAGAACAGTAACCAATGTGAGTTCTGATGTAAAAGACTCTTCTGTTAAAGTATCTGACGATTTAAAAACAGCAGAGGTATCAACTTCAAAAGATACAAGAGATTCAGCAGTAGAGTTAGCAGAAGATACAAAAGATTCAATTACAAACACAACTAAAGATTTAAAAGACTCTTCAACTATCGCATCTAAAGATATTAAAGATTCAGCAATCTCTGTCTCTAAAGATGTAAATGATGTGGCAAAAACAGTTTCTGCTGACACAACTAAGAATGTCTCAACCGTTTCAAATGATGCAACAGCTTCAGTAAAAACAGTTTCAGATGATGCAACTGATACAGCTAAAACTGCCTCTACAGATGCAACAGCATCAGTAAAAACAGTTTCAAATGATGCAACAGATACAGCTAAAACAGCAACAACAGAAGCTTCTTCTTCTACAAAAACAATCTCAAATGATGCAACAGATACAGCAAAAAGTGTTTCTGATGATGCGTCAGATACAACAAATACTGCAACAACACAAGCTAACGATACAGCTAAAGACGTTAAGTAATTTTTTAACTACCAAAGGGGTCACCTTTGGTAGCGTTCCCCTTTTCCCTCTCTCTTTTAATTCATAAAAAATCTCTAAAAGTATCAAAAAATGTTATTATAATTATATATTCTTACTATATATAAAGGAAGATAACATGAAGATAATCAACACAATAGGATTTAAGAAATCACTACTGCTTTTTGCTGGATTAGTATTTTTTATGCCATCATCTGTTGTTGCAGAAGCGACACGAAATTTAGCTGTATTTTATGAATTAGATGGAAATGCTGAAGCCAAATACAATAAAATAGTAGCTGAGGCACTCCCTAAAATAGGTTTTAATTCAGCTGACCCACACCACAGAGTAAATGACCAATATAAAACAAAATATGGCTCAACAACACTGGATGTGTTAAGTTTTTTACCTGTTGTTAATGACAACAATGTGATGCCACTATTTAATATTGACCCACGTTTAGCAGGTTTTGCTCCATTTAATATGTTAATTCATAAAAAATTAGATGAGAAGGTAACCCATGTAGGACACCTAACACCTGAAGCGATGATTGATATTATTGGGATTACAGATGAGAAAGTAAAAAAAGAGTTTATTGCTTCCTTTAAACCTTTAGATGCATTATTAGATAAAGAGTTTGGTACGAAAACAAAAAGTTATCAAACGTATGAAAAATTATCAGATGACACCATGCTAAATTTTGAGTATGAGTTTGAGCGTCCTGAAGATTTAGATGACTTTGTTGATGAGTTCCAAAATCAATTTGAGATGGCATTTATTGATAAAGAGTATTTGATTGCTGGTTTTCATGATTTCTTAGGAAGTGATGAAGGGGAAGAGGTACTCGAAGGGTTTGATATTTTTTGGGGCTACTCTTTGTGTCACTTAAAGTACTCATACAATATGTTTGACACCAAAGGGGCAAGACCAGATGCTGGACTTTTTGCTCCATGTACCATGTATATGTATGTTAAAAAAGATAGCAATGTCTTAGTTGTAGGAATGCCAAAACTTGTTAATGTTATGGATACATTAAAAATTAAAGCTCCCTCAAGAATCGCACTTGTTGAGAAGTTAGATAAAGAGATTCCTGAAATTTTAACAAAGTTTGGTATGAAAGCTGTTGCCAATGTTAACCCACTACTTGCAAAATCAAAACCAACAGTAAAAGCTGAGGTTAAAAAAGAAGAGCCTAAGCCAGTGGTAGTGAAAAAAGAAGAAGTAAAAAAAGAGACTCCTAAAGTTGAGACACCTAAAACAGAGGTAACAACAGATAAAAGTAGTCAAAACATTATTAAAATTAAAATGCCAACGGTTCCGAAGCCGATTACTAATATTCCTAAAGCTGTCGTGATTGAGAGTGATAACTCTGATATAGTGAAGCCGTCTATTAACCGAAAAATAGTTTTTTCTAAACGGATGCCACCAAACTACTTAACCAGTGCAGAGCGTTATGGAAATGGTGGTGTAGGAGCATCGCTTACCAGTTCTACTATTATGGTTGGAGAAGCTGATAAAGGTCGTATTGCTGCTTACTTAAGAGCTGATATGATGGATGTTGATAAAGCCAAAGAGAAGCTTAAAAAAGCTGGATTTGAAATAGTATCTGTTGCTCCACTCGATAAAAAGAAAAAACTTATCTCTATTGTCTTTACCAATGCTGAACTTAAAAAGTTAGCAGGGGTAGCAAATAGAGGATATTTAGGAACATTACGACTTTTGATTGACCCTAAGAATAAGCAGATTAGTATTACCAATCCTATCTATTTAGCCAAAGCCTTTTTACAAGATGATTTTAAAGAGGATGCTCCTAAAAAGATTTTATCAGCATTGGTAAATGAGTTCAAAAGTGTGAGAAATTCAAATGATAAGTTGAAGTTCCAACTTCTACCTAAATATCAGTTTATGAATGGAATGCCATTTTATGGTGATGGTGTGGTAGTTGCTAGGGGTGATGACTTAAAAAGTAAATTGGCAAAAAATAAGAGAGTAATCTACTCATTTGAGTTACCAAATGGTGTAACCCTAGTGGGTGTTAAGTTAAGTAAACGTACCAGTAAGTTTCCAAAGAGAATTGGTACTAACAATGCTGGAATGCTTCCTTATCCTTTAGTGATAGAGAATGGTGAAGCTAAGATTTTAGACCCTAAGTATTACTTGTCATTAATGTATCCACAACTTACAATGGAGCAGTTTATGACCATTGCAACTGTACCTGGTGCAATTATTAAAGATTGTACAAAAGTATTTAAGTAGTAAGAAAAAAAGAGGGACAAGGTAAATGTACCTTGTCCTAGAAGTTAGTTACCTTTAGCTTTTTTCTGTTTAAGTAAATCTAGTTTCATCTCATTAAGAAGAGCCTCTTTTTGGTAAAGCTTTACCTTCTCTTCTGAAATCTCTTTAGCCAATTTTGCTAAATTAATCTCCATCTCTTCTATGGTAATTGTTTTCTGTTTACTCTCTTCGGCTATAATGATTTGCGTTGTAAAGAGGAGTAGGGTACCTAACGTTAAAATTTTGATGCTATTTTTCATCTGTTTCCTTTGATATATTGTTTAATTAAAGTGCTTGTTCAGCTTTTTGTAATGCTGCTATAACTTGTGCGATGTTGGCTTTTGGAATATGTACTTTCCAGTCAGGCTCATTCGCATCTGCTTTTAAGCTGATACCAATGCTTGCCACACTTTCACTTTTTGGACCATAAGGTTGTGCAATGGTTGTAACAGTAATTTTACCGTTAGTCCCTGATAGCGTCATCTCATCTATTTGAGTTATTGTTCCACTCATAATATACCTTTATTTTGTAAAATTAGTTGAACCTATGTTCAGATAAAGTATATCATTATTTTGTTATAAATTACTTCAATTTAATCATATAGAACTCTTTAGAACGGGTATAGCTATCACTTTCACCGACAATTACAATTTTACCATCGGTTGTACGTGTCACACCATTGGCAATATCTCTGTTGCTATCACCATAAAGCTTTGACCATAAGAGTTTACCTTTTGGACTTAGTGCTAAAATATAGGCATCGTAGTCACCTTTTCCCATGGAGTTTGTCTTCCCAGCGACCACGTAGCCTCCATCTTTTGTCATGGTGATGGCATTTCCTTCGTCGTAGTATTTAAATCCGTAAATTTTAAACCAAATAAGCTTTCCCTCTTTGTTAAAGTGCATCACAGCAAGGTCGGTCTGTACGGAGTTGTAGGAGCGTGTTTTTCCTGTGGCAACAATGCCACCATCAGGGGTAGGGGCAACAGCCAACAGAACATCATTCTCATCTTGACCCAATGTTCTTGCCCAAATCTTTTGACCTTCTTGGTTAAGTTTCATTAAGAAGAAGTCAGCATCGCCAGAGCGTGTTACTTCACGTGAACCTACCATCATAAAGTTACCATCAGCTGTACGGGTTAAAGCGTTTGCTTCATCGTTAAGTTTGCCACCAATGGTTTTAATGGAGCGTTCGTTTCCATCTTTGTCCAGTCGGACAATGTAGATGTCTCGATACCCTTTTTTGGAGAATGACTCTGTATCTCCTACAACAAGCACGCCACCATCATTGGTACCAGCAATACCACCAGCATATTCGTCTCGCTCCCCTCCAAACGACTTCTCCCATAAGAGTTTCCCCTCTAAAGAGAGTTTTGCCACATAGAGGTCTTGGTCGCCATTCTCATTAAAAGATTTCCCCTCACCTAAAATGAGAAGAGTCCCATCTTTAGCACGTGAAATTGCCACTCCTCGCTCTTTTTTCTTACCACCAAGAAGTTTACGCCATCTGGTCTCTCCTTTAGGGTTAAGACGTGTCACACAGATGTCGGAGCGTTGGGCATTAAAGGATTTACACTCACCCACAATAACGGTGTCACCATCCTCAAGCATTGTGACACCATTAGCGATGTCATCATCCTCTCCACCATAGATTTTTTGCCACTCTGTGGTAAAAGCAGGTTTCATTTTTGGTGTAGATTTTTTGGTATCGTTTGCCAGCAGAATCGTAGAGAGTAGAAGAGATGTTAAGATGAGTTTAGCAGAAGTTTGTATCATTGAAAATCCTTTTTATTTATTGGAAAAATTTATAATTATATATTATACTCTTATAACTACTCTATTTTCATAAATAATGTTGTTTAAACCATTTATAGTAAATAGCTGTGGCAAGAAAGCCACACCCCATCACCATGGTAATATATTTCAGCTCCATTCCTAACTGTGAAGCGTAACCAATAAAGAGCGTAACGGTTATATTGGTAATCATAAATATCATATCATTGTAGGCAATAACTCGACCTAAATATTGAAGCTCTATCTCTTGTTGTAGCATATAATAGGTGTATGACCAAAGTGTTGTTGATAAGAAACCAACAGCCAAAATTCCAATGAGAGCATACTGAAAGTTATATTGAATAAATGCCCATAAGATAATAACCACCCCTTGCAAAGTAAAGAAGTAGTGTAGGTTAGAGTTATTCATAAATCTGCTAAAAAGTAGAGGTCCTACAGAGAGACCAATGGCACGAGAAGCATTTATCCACCCAATGGCAAGAGGAACAGCTAAGATATATTTATAATGGAAATCGGCAAGTAGGGTGACCAATGCATCAAAACTTGTAAACCCAATGCTTGAGTGAAGCAAAATAAGATGTAGAATTTTCTTATGGCTTGTAAGGTAGTTAAAACCACTTTTCATCATCTCCATAGCCGATTCAATATGGGTGGTAGGGTTAAGATTAATCTTTAACCCAATAAGAAAAAAGGAGGCGATAAGATAGAGCGTTACATCTATTAAAAAGGTGGTACTATAGCCAAAATAGTAGGTGACTAGACCTCCTAATGCCATACCCAAAGCAAAACAGACCGACCAGACAATGGAGTGAATCTCATTGGTATTTTTTAACATCTCACCCTGAAGAATTTTAGGAAAAAGAGCCATCTCTGCTGAAAATAGAGTAGAGGAGGCTATGGAGCGTATAAAGAGAAATAGCATGAGCCAGTAGATACCCTCTAAGGAGTGAATGGTTATAAAGAGCAGGGTCATTGAAATTTCAACAAGAAGCAGTATTGACATAAGTTTTTTAAATTCAATACGGTCAATAATGTAACCAGAGAGGGGAGCTAGAAGAATGGCTGGAAGCATGACCATCATTGCCATAGAGGCGATAACCATTTCGGAAGCACCATACTCAACGAGCATGGAGGCGATGGCAACTTGAGAGAACCAAGTACCAAAGTAGGAGATAAACTGTATAAGTGTTAATCGTCCTACTGTAGGGTGTTTTAACGTCTCTATATAAGAGAGGTTAGTCATTTACAGGAGTATATTCTCTATCAGCACATTGTATATTTGCACTAATACATTTATTTTTATAAAAATCTAAATATTGTTGTCTAGCATTTTGAAGGGCTTCTGTTAGTTTACTACTTTTAGTAGTTATACCATCATCTCTCTCCCACACAGTTGTCTCTTTTTTAGTTGAATCAATAATAATTTTTAAGATATTATCATCATAAGAAAGGTTAATATTATCGACAGTTGTTATTTTGGATTGGTTTGAATTGTCGTCATTATAGATAACTTTTTGAACAAATTTACCACCTTTTTCATAAAAAATTCCAGCATGTGTTTCTGGGGCAATTTTGTCAACAATAGTTACATAGTAATATCCATAATTATTGACATCTAACTCTTCAATAACAAGGTAACCTTCACTAATATCTTGGTAAATCGCACCATGGCTAAAGGCACCACGTTTAAGAGTATATTCACCTACA
>Ga0256828_1001538_pt1 | contig 14266 bp, 10 predicted proteins | sample CV88metaG_FD_185993 | JGI IMG/M metagenome (GOLD analysis project Ga0256828, IMG submission 185993) | Hydrothermal vent microbial communities from East Pacific Rise, Pacific Ocean - CV88 | ecosystem: Environmental > Aquatic > Marine > Hydrothermal vents | place: Pacific Ocean: East Pacific Rise...
ATAGAGAGAATAAAAGAAAGCTATAAAGAATTAGATGAGATAAGTAAATATTTTGTAGATATGATTAAATATTATTTTTCTTGATGAGAAGAAATAGAAATAACAAAGCATTTTATAGATAGATTAACTAGATTTTATAAAGTTAACTATGAAATGGATAGTAGTTATAAGAAAAACCTTGATATTCAAACTATTCCTATAAAAGAAATTATATCTATGTATGCAAAAATACCTAATGATTTAAGAAGAAATATTAGATGTATTTTACCTAATCATAGAGATAAATCAGCAAGTTTAAGAATATATGAAAATAATAATAGTTTTTATTGTTTCTGATGTCACAAATGATGAAATATTTTAAATATTATTTCTGAAATAGAATGAATTACTACAAAAGAAGCTTATAAAAAGCTACTTAATTTATATTAACAATAAAAGACTATGACTTACGAAAGTGATAAATTTGCTGATAGACTTGAAGAAATCACAGAAAGTTTAATAGATACTTATTGTTATATAAAATCAGTGGCAAAGTACTATTGGAAAGAGCAAAAGAGATTTTTCAGACCAGCAGATGTTGCTAATAACCTTATGGCAACAAATAAAGAATTAAATTGATTAAGACAATATTGAATAATAAATACTTATGATAATATATGTTATTTAAAATGAGGTAGAAAATGATGTTTAAATTTATTAGAGGAAGAAAAAATACTTCTTCCTTCTAATAACCCTATACTAGATCCAAATATTAAAGAACTTATAGAATGTGTATGCTGATATAAAGATGAAAATATAGAATATTTATATAAATCTATTTTGTATAAATATCTAAATGTAAATGATTTTACAATACCATCTATTGTATTTTATTGAGCTTGATGAAGTTGAAAATGAACTTTTGTAACCTTATTGGCTACTATATTTTGAGAAGATAATGTATTAGCTAATTTATGACAACAAGATCTTAACTCAGCTTTTGATACTTATAAATGACAAAAGATAGCAGTAGAGTTTGCAGAAGTATCAGCTAATAATACAAACTCAGATATTAGAATATTAAATAAGCTTAAAAATATAATATGAGCTGAAAAGATAACTGTAAATGAAAAATGAGTACAACCTTATCAGATAGATAATATAGCTTGGTTTTTTATATCTAGTAATTCAAATAAACCTTTACAACTTGATGATAGAGATAAGGGTAATAGAAGATTTAGTATTATAAAATCTCATTCTAAACTTACTAATTGAAAAGAAATAAATAAAGCAATAAGGAGTATAGAAAAAGTAAGAAATTTTCTTGCTTGGCTATATGATAAATATCCTGAAGTATTAGATTATAAAAGATTAGATACTCTTGATAATCAGGATAAAAGGGAATTAGAAGAAAGAAGCCAAAATGAAGCTAATAATTTTTGGGATTGGTTTGAAGATAACTATCCAAATATTAAATGAAAAATAACTAAAATGGAAGTAGAAGATAAAGTAAATAAATATTGCTTTGAAAATAATCTAGATGAAAAAGAATTCCTAAAATATTTTTGGAATAATTCTAGGTATTCAAAAAAGAAAATAAGAATATGAGAAAAAACTCATTATTGAGTAGAAATTAAATAGAACATAGAACAGTAGAACAATATTTGTATAATTGGCTTTAATAAGCTATGTTCTATTGTTCTAACAATTTTACATTTTAAATATAATATTATGACTAAAAAAGTTAAAACTAATAAGAAAAGTAAATCAACAGAAATAGTAAAACCTTTAACTAAGGAAGAAGTAAAATCTAAATTAAAAAGTATAGCTTCATATGATAGTCACCCTGAAACAGCTTATGAAAAGATAGGTTCAACAATAGCTACAATTAGATCTTGATGAAAGGATGAAGAATGATTTGAATACTTAAAAAAGCATATGCTTCAGTTGGATACATTTAGTTATCATCATACAAATTTAGCAAATACAGTATCAGGAGATATGTGTACTTCAATTGTAGAGTTAGCTAATAATTTAATAGAAGAATATGATTGTAATACAACTTTAGAAAAAACCTTATGTGAAGTTGTTGCTAATAGTTATTGAAAAATAATGAGTATATCAAAAAAACTAAACTCTAATTTAGATTTTGAATTTTTTGGAAATGAAAGGAATTGATTTTTAAATATTATGTCAAAAGAGTTAGATAGAGCTAATAGAAATTATTTAACAGCTTTAAATAGTTTGCTTGAAATGAAAAGACCACAAATGAATATAAAGGTTAATACTAAGAATGCTTACTTCTGACAAAATCAACAATTTAATAATAATAAAACTAAAGATGAAAACATTAAAGACTAATTATTTAGGAAAAAAATATTTAGAACAGTGTCCGAAAATTACTATTAAGACCTTGTATGATAAAATAGAAAAACAGATTAAAAAGGAGCTTTTAGATGTTAATTTAGATTGAATAGAAATTATTCAAACAAAAGCTAATTATGGTTGATATAGAAATTGGTTCAAGTGTCCTAAATGTAATAATAAGGCTTTCACACTTTATAATATCAATTGAAATCTTATTTGTAGAAAATGTTCTAATCTACCTTATAAAAAGCAGAGATATAAGGGAATGATAGAAGAAAGTATATTAAATTAAAAGTTTATTTTTTTATAAAAATAGTTATAATGGTTTTGCAACTTAGACATTATTGGTAACCTAATTCAAGAACTATATAGGATAGTTCTGACTAATTTTTTGTATCTTGAAAAGGGTATAATGTTTAGGTTGCACAGGACTATCCTTTTAGTTTGTTTAATTTTTTAATAAACAATACAATGATAAATAGAGATAAAACAGAGAAATATTTTCTGTATGCTAGGAAATCATCAGAGAGTGATGAAAGACAGATCCAAAGTATAGATGACCAGCTTGATATAATGAGAAAGAAAGCTAGTTTTATGTGAATAAAAATAGTTGAAGAATTTACAGAAAGTATGAGTGCTAAAGCACCTTGAAGATATAGATTTAATGAAATGGTAGAAAGGCTTAATGCTTGAGAAGCTAGATGAATTATATCTTGGAAACTTGATAGATTAACAAGAAATCCGATAGATACAGGAACTATTCAGTATATGCTTCAAAATTGAAAACTTGATATAATAGCTACTAATGATAGAGAGTATTATCCTGAAGATAGTTGATTAATATTTTCAGTAGAAACCTGAATGGCTAATCAATATATACTTGATTTAATTAAAAATGTTAGAAGATGATTAGATAGTAAATATAATAAATGAATAAGACCAACAAAAGCTCCGTTAGGTTATATAAATGATAGAGAAAATTGATGACTTTCAGTAGAAGACCCTGAAAGGTTTCATATAATAAGAAAAATGTGGGATTTCATGCTAACTTGAAATTATTTACCACTTCAAATACTTGATATGGCTAATGATGATTGGTGACTTAGAACTAGAATAAGAAAAAATTGAGGATGACAACCTTTATCAAGGTCTTCAATATATAGAATATTCAATTCAATGTTTTATGCTGGATATTTTCATCATAATTGAGAGTTAAAGAAAGGTATTCATCAGGCTATGGTTACTTTAGAAGAATATGATAGAGTACAATATTTATTAGGTAAAAAATGAAATCATAGACCTCAAAATTATGAATTTGCATTTACTGGTATGATAAAATGCTGAGAATGTTGAAGTATGATAACAGCAGAAATAAAGAATAAATATATAAAAACAACCTGAAAAACGGTACAGTATATTTATTATCGCTGTACTAAAAGAAAAGTTTGAACTACTTGTAATCAAAAAACTATAAGAGTTGAAAAATTAGAAGAACAAATAAGTGAATTATTATCAAAAATAGAGATAATACCTGAATTTAAAGACTGGTGTATAGATATATTGAAAGAGAACTATTCAGATGAAATAGAGAAAAAGTTAAAAATATTTGATAATATAAATAAGAGTTTACATAGTGAAGAAAGGAAATTAAAAAATTTAACAGACTTATTATTAGATGAAATCATATCTAAAGAAGATTTTGTATATAAAAAGGAATCATTGAAATTAAATATAGAAAAATTAAAAGATCAAAGAAATAATTTAGATACAAAAGCAGAAAGGGTACAGGAGTTAGTTGAAAAAGTATTTGATTTTGCTTGTAGGTCAATGGAAGCATTTAATAAATGAACTTTAAAAGAAAAAAAAGAGATACTATCTACACTTGGTCAGAACTTTGTATTAAAAGACTGATTATTGACTCTAGAAGTATATCCTTGGTTTAAAACATTAGAAAATGAACTGAATAATAGAGCTTGAGGTTTAGATAGGTTAGAACCAACAAAAAATAGCACCAACTTCAGTAAAGTTAATGCTATTTCAGTTGATTGTATCAAATGGTCGGAAACGCAAGACTCGAACTTACAACCCCGCGTTCCCAAAACGCGTGCGCTACCAATTGCGCCAGTTTCCGAAAATTAAAGCTGCTGCTTCTGAGAAACAAACAGCTTTAAGTTTTATTTTTAAAAATGGTGGGAGTAGATGGAGTTGAACCATCGACCTCACGATTATCAGTCGTGCGCTCTAACCAACTGAGCTATACTCCCATAGTATAAAATAAAAGCAGAGAGTAGTAAAACCTTCTACTTTTATTTGCAAATTTTTAAATGGAGCGGGTAATGAGACTCGAACTCACAACCCTCTGCTTGGAAGGCAGATGCTCTAGCCAATTGAGCTATACCCGCTTAAATCACTTCCTAACTTGCGAGACATATTCTATTAAAAAACTCTTCTAAGTCAAAACTTTTTTTAATGATTTTTGTAAAAAAATAACAAATGGCTAATATTAGCTATTTGTTATTTGATTTTTATATGATTTTAATGTATTATTCATTAGCATTGCAACAGTTAAAGCTCATACTCAGCCTGGGACAGGAGTTATTTTATGTCATGATTTATCTATTTCTTTTGTTTCAGCATCTCAGTGTATTTTATTATTAATTATTGTAAATCATACATCAATTATAATAGATCATTGTTTTAACATATTTTCCTTTAGTAATCATGGTTTTCAAGCTGCAACTATTACTATATCTGCTTTTTTTGTAAATTCTTCTATATTTTCAGTTTTACTATTACAACTTATTACAGTAGCTCAAGCATTTATTAATAAAGCTGTAATAGGTTTTCATACTATATTACTTCTACCAATTACACATACTACTTTTCAAACTAAATCAATATATTCAGATTCAAATATATTCATTATTCATGCGGGAGTACATGGAACTAATCATGTATTATCTCAAATAAGAATTTTTCATTGATTTATAGGATGAAATCCATCAACATCCTTTTTAGGATCAATAGAATCTATAATTAAATCTTCATTTATATGTTTAGGAAGAGGTAATTGTATTATATATCAACTGATATTTTTATCTTTATTAAATTCATTAACTTCTTTTAATAAGTCAGCTTCAGATATATTTTCATCTAGTTCTTTTAATACAAAATTTATTCAAGTATAATTAGCCCATTTTTGTTTTTGAGCTATATATCTAAGACTAGCTGAATTATTTCATACTAAAATAGCTCATAGTGTAGGTTTATTTTCTAAAATAGAAACATGTCCTTTTATAGAGTCATAGATATTTAGTGCAATATTTTTTCAATCAATTATCATATGTATTTTTAAAAATTATATATTTAATATTATATATTATTATTTTTAATACAATACTTTTTGTTTTATTGAATAATTGTAATATTATAATCATATATTATTTTTATAAAATAAAAAATGAGTAATAGATTATTATCAATATTAATATTATTATGATTTATATGAGCAGGATATGCTTATTATAATTATAGTTACTTATCTCAAAAAAGATTAGAAAAAATTGAATTACAAAAAAAAGAACAAATTGAAAAAGTAAAAAAAGAAAAAGAGATTAGTTTAGTAAAAGTAGAAGAAGATAATTCTGCTATTTTATCTACTTGAGATAAAATAAAAGAACTAATTAAAAAAGAAAAATATTATAAAACGTTTTGATTTGATACAGGGGATAATGTATCATTTTTAAAATTTAATAATAAATTATTTGTTTATTTAAATGATAATAAAATATGATCTTTTAATTTGGTTTGATATGATGAAATAAATGTTTTACAAGTATTAGGAACAAAAAATTACTATTTAGAACTTTGAAATAAAAAGTATTATTTTGATATATTAAATTGAGATTTTAAATCATTAGATTTTAAAGCGAATATTATTTATATAAAAAAATGAGTAAAAAATGAATTAATTTTTGTTGTGAATTGATGATGTATTTTATACAACCTTTTAAATAATAAATATACTTTAGTTTCATATTTTAATGATTTTATTATATATGAGAATATTTATATATGATTAGTGAAAGAAGATGATTTTAGAGTATTAAAAAATTTATGATTTAGCTCTAATAATAAAAATTTAATAGTTTATTATAATCCTATTACTAAAAAGAAAAAAATATTATTTAAAACAAATTTAACTATAGAAAAGATTTATTTAAGTAAAAATGAAATTTATTTAACAGATATAAAGTGAAATAAGTATATATTAAATAATATAAAAAAGAACCTAGATTAATTTTGTAATCTAGGTTCTTTTTTATTAAAATGGGATATCTTCTATAGAAATTTCTTCTTCTACTTTAGGAGAAGATTTTTTAACTGCAGCTGAAGTATTACCTCAATTTGAATTGTTACTTAGTGATTCTGAATCAGCTTTAGAATCTAACATTATCATATTTTCTCATACAATTTCTGTTTTATATCTTTTAGTACTATCTTGAGCTTCCCAGCTTCTTGTTTGTAATCTTCATTCAATAAATAATTTAGATCATTTATTTAAATATTTGTCAGCAATTTCTGCTAATTTTCACCATAATACTACATTATGAAATTCTACTTGTTCTTGCTTCATTCAGCTAGAGTCTGTCCAATTTCTATTTGTAGCAACAGAAAAACTTATTACGTTTTGTCAGTTAGGAGTTTGTTTTAATTCTAAATCTTGAGTGATTCTACCTATAATTTGCGCTTTGTTTAAATCCATAGTTATATTGTTAGTATGGTAAAATATTTTATGAAATAGATTATATAAAAATTTATTTCTTTTTTATTATACATACTTTTTACTAAAAGCAAATTTTTTATAAATAAAGTATATAAACTGAGTATAAAAAATGCTATATAATATTGATAAGTCAAGCTAAAATACATAAAATATGTTATTCATAATTTTGCTTATATATGTTTAATATGATATTATTTAGAAAATAACTACTTTGTAAACAAATATTATGTTTAAAAAAATTACACTTATATTTTTATTAATTAGCTCTCTATTGCTAGATAGTAATATTTTATTTGCTGCTAATGAAGAACCTGTTTATACACAACTTAGAGTTGTTGATAAGGGAACATTTAATGAATATAGATATAAAATTACTGATAAATTTTTTAGTTTGAGAAATAAATATGAACTTGATTGAAAAATTGATACTAATATAGCGTCTAATATTTTAGAATTAGCAAAAAAAGGATATTTATATTTACCAGATAATTTAAGTAATAAAAATTATTACAATTATTTAAAAACTTCTATAGAAAAAGGTATTAAATATCCACTTAATGCTTCTAATTATACTTCTATTGTTAAATCAATTGAAAATTATTTAGATAAAACTACTATAAAATCAATAAAATGAAAAGTAGAAGCTTTTCCTAGAGAATGAAATGCTCCTTTAAATGTAACTTTGAGATGAAGTGTTAGAGATCCTAGTTGAACTAAAATTCCAGTATATAATTATACATGGTGGATGCAAGTTGATGGTAAAAGAAAGGTATTATGAAATGGAATTTCTTTAAACCATATATTTAAAGATGAATGAAAATTTGCAATTTTTTTAGATGTCAAATCTTCACATAAAAATAATTGATGATATAATGATGTTTTACCTTTTTCATCTAGAGTAGATATAAATATAAAAGAAAAAATAGCATCTGTTTTAATAAAAGTTAATTCAACTTCACTTAGAAATAAAAATGAATTAAAATTTACACCAGATGAAGCTAGATATGGTTTATTAATAGATGCAACTAGTTCTACGCCAACATCAGGTAGCGTATTTTTAAAAACTACTTGGGATTTTTGAAATGGTATAGTTAAAACATATGATGGTTCTCCAAAAATTGAAAGAGTAGTTTATGCTAGAGAATGAGAATATAATGTTGTATTAACACTTAAAACAAATGAATTAAAAACAATCGAGAGGAAATTTAAAATTAGCGTACATGATCCGATTGCTACAATTAAGGCTTCATCTGAGGAATGATATTTATGAGATAAATTTACATTTTCTGCTCAAAAAACATGAAATGATAAAAATTTAAGTTATTCTTGGGAAATAGTAGATTTAAAAGAAGATAAAATTATTTATAAAAAAGCAGGAACTCTTTTTACATATATTTTTAATAATAAGTGAAAATATAATGTAAAAATGAAAGTTACGGAACCTTCATGACAAACGGATGTTGACAATAAAATTATATACATAAATTCTAGAGCTCCAGTTGCAGCATTTTCATCAGATATTCCATATAAATTTAAACCAAATACAGTATTTTTAGATGCGACAAAAAGTTATGATCCTGATTATACTGATGATTGAAAATTAAAATATTCTTGGATTATAGATTGAAATAGAATAAATTTAAGCAATTCAAATTATAATGGTTCAAATTGATATTATACATTTTCTTCTATATGAGAACATTCTATTACTTTAGAAGTTGAAGATCCTGATAAAATAACATCAATTAAAAAATGATCTGTTAAAATAAACTCTATTTTGTCTGTTGAATTCTTTGTTTTTCCTAGAGTAACTCAAAGAGAAAAAACTATAAGATTTGTATCTAGTTCTCCAGAAGCTCAATTTTATGAATGGGATTTTTGAGATTGAATAAAAAAATGATGAAGAGATGCAAGTATATCTCATTCTTATAAAAAAAGTGGTATATTTAATGTTAGATTACAAGTAAGAGATATAGATGATAATGTAAATAGTTTCGAAAAAAATGTTTACATATGAGAATCAGATAGTCCATATGCCTTTATGACAGTTAAGGATAATTCTATTTCTAATACTCCATTTGATAATACAGCATGTAATTGAAAAGGTGCTTATGTAGTAAACAGAGTTGATAGTGTTAGATTTTCATGAATAGAAAGTATTAATATTAATTGAGAAAATAATTGACTATCATATTCTTGGAAATTAGGAAAAGATTTATATAAAAATTCTAAAGATTTTTCTAAAAAATTTGATGAATTATGATGTTTTCCTATTAAATTGACTGTAAAAAGTTTAGAAAATTGAAAGACAAGTAGTGTTACTTCTTTTATTGAAGTAAAAAATCTTAAGCCTACTTTGTCATCTATAGATGTACAAGTAGTTAATCCCGATACTGATCCTGTTATAGTAAATGTTACAGCTTTATGAGCAAAAGATAGAGATGGTGTGATACAATCATATTTATGGTATTATTATACTGATATAGATTCAGAACCTCAAGATTTTAGAGCAACTAAATGACCTAATACAAGTTTTGTTTTACCTAAAGTTACTTGAAATTATTATTTTGTAGTCATTATGAAAGATAATAATGAAGAAAAAAGTAATTCAGAAAATTTAACAGGTTCAAAATATTTTATAACACTTACATGAGATAATTTAAATACTCCATTAGTTAAATTAAAAATAAATGATTCATCAATATCTATTTGAGATGAAGCAATTTTTACAGTAAATGTTGAAAATATTTTATGACAAGACCTTACTAAAAAAGTTAAATATTCATGGGATTTTGATTGAGATTGATTTTATGATGAAGAAACAAAAACAAACATTGTTTCTCATAGGTATTTATCTTCATGAGAGAAGCATGCTAAAGTGAAGGCTAAATATAAATGATTTAGTAATACGAAAAGTGTTACTGTAGAAGTATCTAATGTATTAAAACCTGATTTTTGATATATATCAATTGCTAATAAATTTATATTTTTTTATAATTGAATTTGAGATGCAAAGCATTATGAATGGAATTTATGAGATGGGACTATTATTAAAGATAAAAAGTCTTTTATACATGAATATACTGATTGAAAATCTAGTCATTTAATAATATTAAAGGTTTCAGAATGAACTAAGGTTAAAATACTTGAAAAGAAAATAATAAAAAATGTAAAAAATAAAATAATTGCTGTAAAAAAATGATTAGTTTCGTTTGTATATCCAAAAATAATTAAAGATAATAAAATTATTTTAAATAGAGATACAGAAAATGTTTTTGTTTATTTAGGTGAAAGTAAATGAAATATCAAACATTATGTTGTAGATTATGATATAAATTATGATTCAAATTTAAATTGAGAAAATGATGATGATGAAGATAATAAAAATTTAGATTCATATAATGATTGATGAGTTGTAAAGATTTTATTAAATAAAGATAAGTATCAAACTTTTAGAGTTTATATTATAGATGATAAATGAACTATTATTAATTCAAAGGATTATAATATAGTTAAAAATTATATTAAAGAACAAAAAATAAATATAAATAATATTAAATTTGATTGAATAACTGATTCAACAAAATTAAAAATTGAAAAACTTAAAAATTACATAGATTGATTACCAAAACAATATAAATTAAAAGGTTCTATGTATATTCAAAAATTGCAAGAAAATTGGTTTGATACAAGAGAAAAAACAAATGTAATTTTAGAATTTGAATGATTTATTGTTGATACTTGAGTTTCTAATAATGAGGATATAGTAAATTTATTAGAATGATTATTAGTTGAAAATCAGGTAGATAAAAGTGATAAAGCTATTACATATAATGCTTTAAAAAATTTAATACCTCAGTCAATTGTTTGTAAAAATGAAAAGACATTAGAAGAAACAAATTGTTATGATGATTTAATTAAAAAATTAGATGCAATCAAAAATAATGATAATATTGATGAAAATAAAATACTAGGAACTGAGATTTTAAAAGTTATTGCTTTGGATAAAGTAATGACTAACAAAGAAAAAACAGATTTTAAAGCAATATTAAAAACATTTATTTATTGAAGTGTTGCAAATATTCCTGCTGATGAAAAAGCAGAAGTAAATAATCAAGATAATACTAATTGAGTTAATTTAATGGACCTAATATATTCAGTTTTTTATTGGATTGCTATTATTATCTTTATTTTATTATGATTTATAGTTTTATTTTATTTTTATTATAAAATTACAAATAAGGATTCTAATATATGATTTCAAGATTTTATTATAGAAAAAACTTCATGAGAAAAAAAAGTTAAAACTATAGTTAAAGATAACTTTGAAGATGATTTATTAGCTGATTTAGAAAAAGAAGAGAATAAAGAAGAATCAAAAACAGATGAAGTAAAAACAAAAGAAGAAAATAAAGAAATAAAAACTGATTCTAAAAAGGATGTAAAAGAAGACAAACAAGTTTGATCTAATGAAGAAGTTCCAGATTGGTTAAAGTGAAGTTTTTCTGAAGATACAAATAAAGAAGAATCAAAAACAGATGAAGTAAAAACAAAAGAAGAAAAGAAAGAGATACAAATTGATTCTAAAAAGGATGTAAAAGAAGACAAACAAGTTTGATCTAATGAAGAAGTTCCAGATTGGTTAAAATGAGATTTTTCTGAAGAAGTGAAAGATGAAGCTAGGGAAGAAATATCAAAATCTAATAATATAACTTTAATAAATAAGTGAAAAGTTTCTTGAAAGAGTACAAATAAAAAAGATGATGATAATATTCCAGATTGGTTAAAGTGAAGTTTTTCTGAAGAAATAGAAAAAAAAGAAATTGAATCTGATGATTTAATTAATGATTCAATAAATAAGTGAAAAGTTTCATGAAATAGTGCAAATAAAAAAGATGATGATAATATTCCAGATTGGTTAAAATGAAGTTTTTCTGAAGATACAAATAAAGAAGAATTAAAAACAGATGAAGTAAAAATAAAAGAAGAAAATAAAGAAATAAAAACTGATTCTAAAAAAGTTGTAAATAAAAAAATAGTAGCTAAAAAAGAAAAAGTTATAGAAAACAATTGATCGAAGATATTAGCTAAAAAAGAGAAAGTAGAAACTTCTAAAGTTAAAAAAACAGAAACTAAAAAAAGTCCTATTAAAAAAATAGTTACAAAAAAAAGTTCTGTTAAAAAAGTAGATACTAAAAATGATAGTACTAAAAAAACTTTAAATAATAAGGTTGATAATAGTACTAAAGAGGTTAACAAAAAAGAAGTAAAGAAAGATTTACCAAAAAATAAAGAAGAAAAAACTGCAGAATTATGGGATGATTGAATGAAAGTTCCTGATTGGTTAAAGTCTGATGATGATAAATAAGCATATTACTTAGTAATATGCTTTTTTATTGCAATTAAATTTAAAATCATATAATGTTGATATATTTTAAACAATTTAATTAAAGTAATAAAGAATGGATAAAAATGAAGTTATAGATTTTTTTAAAGATTTAGTTTTTATATTTATAATAGTATTTGTTATTAGATATTTCATTGCTATGCCTTTTCAAATTAATGGGCAATCAATGTATTCTTCATATTATAATAAAGAATTTATTATTGTAGATAGGTTTTCAGCGCATTTTGGTGAGCCTAAAAGATGAGATGTTATTGTTTTTAAACCTCATGTTAGTGAAGATAAAGAATATTTTTTAAAGAGAATAATTGGTTTACCATGAGATAAAATTAAAATAGAAAATTGAGAAGTTTATCTTAAAAAAGCTTGATATTCAAAATATGAGAAATTAGATGAAAAATATTTAAATGACGAAAATAAATGATTTACATTTGTTTGATGAAGTAAATCAGAACATAATTATAATCTATGAGAAGATCAATATTTTGCAATGTGAGATAATAGAAATCACTCAACAGATTCAAGAGAATGTTTTTCAAGTTGTGCAATAGAGGGAAGAACTAATTATCTTAAAAAAGAAGATATTACAGGTCATGTATTTTTAGATTTATGATATTTTAATTTCAAAAGCTTTAGTTTTATTCAACCAGAACTTTGAATAGATACTAAACCAAGATGGTTTAATTCACCAAGTAGTTTTGATTATGAATAATTTTTATTTAATAGATAAACCATTAGAGTATTCTAGTTTTGATATTATAAGAGTTTTGAGAAAAAAACTTAATATTAGAAAAATGTGACATACTTGAACATTAGACCCTCTGGCAACAGGAGGTCTTTTAATTGCGACATGAAATTACACTAAATTAATTCCATATTTCGAAAAAGATAAAAAAACATATGAATTTACCATAAATTTAGATGGAGTTACAGAATCATTTGATTTAGCAGAAAAAATTAATTTTTTAGACAAAAATTTACAGGAAAAATATAAAAAGGAATTAACTATAGAAAAAATAAAAGAAGTATTACAAGAAAAATTTATTTGAAAAATCAAACAATTACCTCCTAAGTATTCAGCATTAAAAATTAATTGAAAAAAAGCTTGTGATTTGATGAGAGAATGAAAAGAAGTAGAATTAAAATTTAGAGAAATAACTATTTATAATATAGATGTTGTAGATTTTAATTATCCAAGTTTAAGTTTAAGAGCAGAAGTTTCAGCATGAACATATATTAGAAGTATTGCTTCAGATTTATGAAGTATATTATGAACAGGTTGATATATTACAAAGCTTAGAAGAACAAAAATAGGAGATTTAGCTATAGATTTATGAAATAAAATAGATGATTTAGAAAATATAAAAGCATTAAAAGTAGAGGATTTATTTAAAAACAAAAAATTTATTCAATTAGAAGAAGATATTTTAGTTAAGATAAATAATTGATTAAAAATTAAGGGGAAATTTGATTTTATAAAAAATGAAGATTTATTTGTTCATCAGAATTGAATTGTAACAAATATAGTTAGATATGATTGAAATATATTATTTGCAGTAAGAAAAATGTAAGTATTTATCCTTTAAAATAGAGGATAGATACTTTTTTAAAAAAAAGTTGAAAAAAAGTTTGCAAATACTATTTTTTTTTATACAATGCTTGAGCACTAAAGAAGAAATGGGTTATTAGCTCAGTTGGTAGAGCAGCTCCCTTTTAAGGAGAAGGTCCTG
>Ga0256828_1001539_pt1 | contig 14264 bp, 12 predicted proteins | sample CV88metaG_FD_185993 | JGI IMG/M metagenome (GOLD analysis project Ga0256828, IMG submission 185993) | Hydrothermal vent microbial communities from East Pacific Rise, Pacific Ocean - CV88 | ecosystem: Environmental > Aquatic > Marine > Hydrothermal vents | place: Pacific Ocean: East Pacific Rise...
ACTTGGTTAAAAAAAGTTCCTTTGAAATAACTTTGAACATAAAAAGAAAGACTCTCTTTAAAAGAGATAAGTTGGGAAATTTTAAACCATCTATAAGCTGCTAAATAGGTACTTGCAAGTTGAAATAGCAGAGCAACAATAATCCACCTTAACTCTCCATCGAGCAAAATTTCATGAAGCTTTGAAAAGTCTATAAGCGTCGAAAGGTAATAAAACAATGCAATAGTAATGAGTAGCTTTATAATATTTTTCATCACTTATAGTTTAGCAAAAAAATTATTAATTAATAGAATAGAAATTTTAATTTCGTTTATTTTGTTCTTTATATTCGAGTACATACTCAAGTTCATAGTAATTATTTATGATATACTCGAAATCTTCATAATTTTCTTCATCAGCAACAATTAATAACTCATCATTTAATTCTAAGGTAATAGAAGAGTTTGGAACTAGATAAACTTCATCTCCACGTTTTAGTAAAAGATATACTATGTGTAGTAAATCGTTATTATTAGCTCTAGAACGTCTAATGTCTGCCAAGGAAATTTTTTCGCCTTTTAAAATACGATTGCTAAGAGCATAAGCTTCTTCTAAATTTATTTTTTTTTCATAATATTTAGGATTCATCCCTGCAACATTATTTAGCATATTAACAATTATCTCAGCCCAAGAATCATCTCTTTTTCGTGATTCATGTATAAAAAGATCAGAAAGAGGTCTCGCTATATAATTATATGTTGTATCTGCTAGTATTTGTTCAATCACATAAATTCTATTAACTTTAGCAGCTTGAAAAATATTTAATTCATCTAAAGAATTTTCTCTTGCAATAGTAAAAATATTATGATTTAATTGTTTTGCTTTATTTAAAAGAGTTAAGTTTAAAAGATCATCTTTTGTAGCAGCAATAATAGCAACACTTTCCTTTACTCCTAGATCAAGTAACACATCAATATCTTCTTGTGAACCAAAAACAGTTGTATTATATTTTTGTTTATATTTTTTTGCATTAAGATCATAAGTCACATATTCTATACCTGCTTTTTGTAATCCATATTCTATAGCTTGTCCCATTCTTCCTGTTCCACAAAGTATATAACGTCCTTTAGGAAGATAATCACGTTGTCTGAGTTTAAGAATATGTCCATACATCCACATTTCTAAAAGCCATATATGAGGAGCTTCAATACTATAATAAATACGCTGAGAGATGATTTTAAAAGGATTTTTTACATGATTGAGATCTAAAGATTTAAAGTGATCAACTTGTTGTTGAGATGTGGCTTTTACAATAACATCAATTTTTTTATTGAGAAGTTTAGCAACAATAGCAATTTGTGAGTTTGTCATATCATTTTCAAAAAGAGAAATAACTCCCTTACAATGTTTACTATGAATACCTGCTAATTTTAACATATGTTGATTTGTTGCATCTCCAACAAATGCAGGTACTTGAGGTTGGAAATTTTCTAAAATTAAAGTATCGATAGCTTCTTCACTTTTATCTAGAACAACAAGTCGAAAACCATATCCATTTAGACGATTAATGATACTCTTTGTGATGCTGTTATAGCCTAAAATAATGTAAAAAGGTTCATGTAAACGTAAAATTTGTTTTTTAAATTGATTTCTATATATAGCTTTCTTTAGAGCTTCATCTTGAATAAGAGCTACAATAGCACCTATACCGTAAAACCATCCAATTACTGTGATGTATATCATTGCACTTACCCAAAGTTTTTGAGGATAATTAAAGGCATAAGGAATTTCTCCAAATCCAATAGTACTAGCCATATATGTCACAAAATAAAAAGAATCAAAAAAACTCATGTGATAAATATGTCCTTCATTATCAGTACCAGGAATGAGCATAAATCCTAATATAGCTATTGAAAAACTAACAATAATAACAATAAGAGGAACTCTTAATCGTTTAAGAATAATCCAAAAAATGTAGTCACTCATAAATATAATACTTTATCTTTTTGATTTTAATGTATCGCCAATATATAAAACAACAGATACTATATTGGCGATTAATGCACCACCAGCTAATGAAACTATAGCTGTAGTTGTTCCTAAAGAATTGTCATTTAAAACATATGAAGAGAATGCCCAAAGTGTTGCAGAAGCTATAAGTTGAATATCTGCAACAATACTTGTTGAAAGAAGTACTGCACCAAGTTGAGTTTTATCTCCAAGTTTTAATACTGTTGTTATAAGATTAATCACAATTGCTGCAAATAATTCATATGCATTATGTTCTGTTAAAATTGTTGGATCACCATAAAAAAATCCAAAGTTGACAGTCATTGCTAAAATAATAAAACTTCCTGAAACTATTTTATATGTGTTCATTTTAATCCTTCGTAAAGTGGTAATAACAAAATTATACCACTCTCTTTGTTTAGTTTTTTAATTTATAAGAAGTTATAAATAAAAATTTTGCTATTATTGAAGCAAATTTTTTTTGTAGAGGTTTATTGGATGGATTTAGGTACAGTCATTGGTTTAGTGTTAATTATGGCTCTTTTACTTGGTTCTATGACAATGGGTGTTGGTGTTGGTGCATATCTTGATGCTCCATCAGCTCTTATTGTTGTTGGTGGTAGTATTGGTGCTTTAATGATTGCGTTCAAACCATCTCAAATGAAACAGTTTACAAAAATTTTCATGGTTGCTATAAAACCTCCTCAAGAGGATGTTCCAGCTCTTATTCAAAGACTCGTTGAGTTTGCAACAAAAGCTAGAAAAGACGGAATCTTAGCTCTTGAAGGAGATATTAGTAATGAAGAAAATGAATTCTTGAAAAAAGGGCTTTCTATGGCCATCGATGGAAGTGAACCAGATACTATCCGCGAACTTTTAGAAATTGAGATGGAACAAACTAATACTCGTCATAAAATTCATGGTTCTATTTTTAGTCAATGGTCAGGACTTGCAGGAGCTATGGGTATGATTGGTACACTGATTGGTCTTGTTGCAATGCTTTTAAATATGTCTGATCCTTCAGCGATTGGTCCTTCTATGGCAGTTGCACTTTTAACAACAATGTATGGTGCTATTATTGGGAATGTTTTTGGTGGTCCTATCGCTGCTATTTTAGGAATTAGAAACGATGAAGAGACATTAGTACAAGAGATGATACTTTCAGGTATTATGTCGATTCAAGCGGGAGATGCTCCACGTGTATTAGAGGCGAAGTTACTTAGTTATCTTCCACCATCTGAACGTGTGAGTCAATTTGACTAATGGCTAAAGATAAATGTCCTGAATGTCCTGAATGTATGCCAGAGTGGTTGGCAGCATTTGGGGATTTAATGTCTTTACTTTTATGTTTCTTCGTTTTACTTCTTTCTATGTCCAGCATGGATGCAAGAAAAGTTTCTGAAGCTATTGGTTCACTTTCTGGTGCTATGAGTGTACTTGAAGGTGGTACAAAAACAGAGATCTCTAAGCAACGTATTCAAGAATCAACTCCTATCGAATCACAAGATGAAACAAGTGAAACAGTAAATAGAGTAAAACAAGCTATTTCTGATGCAAATGAGATGATGGAAAAAGGTAAAGGTGCAGCAGTTTCTTTAGAAGATGCTCAGGAGGGATTTGTTATCTCTTTACCTGCTTCTTTACTTTTTAAAGAGGGGAGTGCAACGATAGATAATGATGATGCACTCCTTTTTTTAAAGCGTATAGCGCTTATTATTGGGGAACTACCAAATAGTGTAGATGTAAGTGTACAAGGGCATACAGATAATATCCCTCCGGGGAAAGATAGCCCGTTTAAAGATAATTGGGAACTCTCTTCATTTCGTGCATTAGCAGTGCTGCATGAGCTTATTAAAGATGGTGTGAAGCCTCAACGTATTAGTGCAGCAGGATTTGGTCAATATAGACCAGTTGCAACAAATGCAACTAAGGCTGGACGTGAAAAAAATCGTAGAGTTGAAATCCATTTTTATGGTAAAGAAGCAATGGATGAAGGAAAAGCTAAACAATCTATTTTAGATAAAGCTGCAATGTAGTTATGGTGAAATTTTTAGTTCTTACTTTTTTAGTTGTACTCTCTTTAAATGCAGAAGTTTTACAAGTGCCAACTGTAAATCTTTCCCTTTCTGCACCAGATTCCCCTCAGCAACTGGTTTCCTCTTTAAATGTGGTAGTTTTACTAACATTTTTATTTTTAGCACCATCACTTGTGCTTGTTATGACAACATTTACACGTTTTGTTATTGTATTTGGTTTTTTACGTCAAGCACTTGGAACACAACAAGTTCCACCAACACAACTACTTGTGATGTTAGCAATGGTTTTAACATTTTATGTAATGGAGCCAGTAGGAACAAAAGCGTATGAAGATGGTATAAAACCATATGTTGCTAAAGAGATAGGGTATGAAGAGGCTTTTAATAAAACAACACTCCCTTTTAAAAATTTTATGATACGAAATACTCGTGAAAAAGATTTAGCACTTTTTTTTAGGATTCGTCATTTACAAAATCCAAAAAGTGTGGCAGATGTTCCACTTTCTGTTGTTATCCCTGCATTTGTAATTAGTGAATTAAAAACAGCTTTTGAGATAGGTTTTTTACTCTTTTTACCATTTTTGGTTATAGATATGGTTGTAGCTTCTATTTTAATGTCTATGGGTATGATGATGCTACCTCCTGTTATGATATCACTTCCATTTAAAATTCTTGTTTTTGTACTTATTGATGGATGGAACTTACTTATTGGCAATTTAATAGCTAGCATTAAGTAAACTTTTTGTATAATTGCGAACTTTCAATTTCGAAAGAAAAATATTATACCATTTGGAGGCTATTATGGCTTTAGATTCGGCGAAAAAACAAGAGATTATCGCAAAATTTGGTCGCAATGAAAATGACACTGGTTCAAGTGAAGTTCAAATTGCTCTTTTAACTCAAAGAATTTCTGATTTAACAGAACACTTAAAAGTATTCAAAAAAGATCACGCATCAAGACTTGGACTACTTAAATTAGTTGGTCAACGTCGTCGTTTAATGAAATACTTTAAAAGAACAAATAAAGAAGCTTACCTAAAACTAGTAGAAGATTTAGGTATTCGTGACAATATCTAGTTTTTTTCTTTAAATAAGCCTTTTTAGGCTTATTTACCCTTCGTTTATCCTTTTTTAATCCCTCTTAGATATAATTACAACAACAAAATTTCTTGCAACATATTATAAGGCAAATTAATGCTTCTTTATCAACCTGAATCTGGTTACTGTTACAATAGTGACTCTCTTTTTTTATATGATTTTATTAATAGTTTCTCTCCAAAAGGAAAGGTACTTGATGTTGGTGCTGGTTGTGGTGTTGTTGGGCTTTTAGTTGCAAGAGATAATCCAAAAGTAGAACTTTATGGAGTTGAACTCCAAGAGAGTTTTCAAGAGTATGTAACACATAATGCAAGAGTAAATAAGATTAAATATACTCTTTATAAGCAAGATTTCCTTTCTTTAGATTTAGATATAAAATATGACTATATCGTTTCAAATCCTCCATTTTATCATGATGGAGCAAAGAAAAGTCAAAATGAGATGCTTTATTATGCACGTTATAATATTCATTTACCATTAGATGCTTTTTTTAAAAAAGTATCACAACTTTTAAAACCAAAAGCGCATTTTATTTTTTGTTATGATGCATCACAACTTTTTGATATTTGTGTAGCATTACAAAATGTAAAATTGCGTATTGTAGATATCCGTTTTGTTCATCCAAAGAAAGAAAAAGATGCAACTTTAGTTATGATTCATGCACGAAATGGTTCAAGATCTATGGTAAAAACTCATAAGCCACTTATTGTATTTGATGGAAATGAGTTTACACAAGAGGTAACTCAAATATATAAAAAATCAAAAACACAGAGTATAAAATGTCAATTATAAAAAAAGAAGATTTCCCTTACACTTTTGATTCATCAGCATGTGCAACATGTATGGGTAGATGTTGTACAGGAGAGAGTGGATATATTTATGTTAAAAGAGATGAGATAGAGGCTATTGCAAAATTTTTAGATATGAATGTACAAGACTTTGCTATGCAATATCTTTTTAAAAAAGGGTATAAATACTCTATAAAAGAGAGAAAAGTTGGTGAGTCTTATGAGTGTATTTTTTATGATGCTCAAAACAATGGATGTACTATTTATGATGTAAGACCAACACAGTGTAGAACATTTCCATTTTGGGATTATTATAAGACACGTGTAGAAGAGTTAAAGCTTGAGTGTCCAGGGATTATAGATGCATAAATATTTTTTAGCACTCTCTTTTATTGCATTATTAAGTGGATGTGCAACAAAAGATATAAATCCAGAAACTAATGCAAAAGTATTTCCTCAAGAGGATTTTTATATTTTAACAGCACTCGATGCAAAAACTCATCATCATTATAAAAAAGCAGCAGCTACTTTTTTAGTTTTATATGAAAAATCTCATAAAAAAGAGTATTTAAATGCTTCTTTAGAAACTATGCTTCAAGCAAGAGATTATAAACAAATATTGGAGATTGTACCAGCAGATACAAAAGATACAGAACTGCTTCGTTTTCGAATTTATGCTCTTTTAGGTTTAGAAAAATATGAAAAAGCAAATAAGTTAGCACTTACTTTGGAAAATAAAGAACCTAAAGAAAAAAATTATGAGTTGATAGCACAAACTTTTTTTAATTTAAAAGAGTATAAGCAAGGTGCTTTATTTTTTGATAAAGCCTATAAAATAAATTATGATGATGCAGTTGTACAAAAACTTGCCTTTTTGTATTATAACTATTTAGATGAAAAACAAAAAGCTATAGAGCTATTAAAAACTCATATACAAATTAATGGTTGTGCAAAATTGGTGTGTAGGGAATTATTGATTTTTTATTCTCAAAAACGTGATTTAGATGGTATTTTAAATATATATAAAAAACTTTACAAAGTTGAACCAACAAAGGAATTAGCAACAAAGATTATTCAAGTTTATTTGATGCAAAAGAAGTTTATAGAGCTTCAAGAGTTTTTAGAAAAAACACAAAGTGATAATTTAACATTACTCAATCTTTATGTAACAACAAAAAATTATACAAAAGCATCTAAACTGGCATATAAACTTTATTTAGAAAAAGGTGATTATACATTTTTGGGTAAAAGTGCTGTTTATATGTATGAAGCAACCAAAAAGAAGAAAATATCTAAAAAAGTTTTAGATGAAGTTATTGCTCGTTTAGAGGTTGTGATTCAAAAGGAGAAAAGCTCACTTTTTTTAAATTATTTAGGTTATTTACTTATAGATCACGATTTAAATGTTACAAAAGGGATTGCTTATGTAAAAGAAGCATTAAAGCAAGATCCAAATTCTGTTTTTTATTTAGATTCATTAGCTTGGGGTGAATATAAGTTAGGTAACTGTAAAGAAGCTCAAAAGATTATGAAAAAAGTTTTAGAATTAGATACAACATCTAACAATGAGATTAAAATACATAAAGAAGCAATTTTAAATTGTTTAACTAAGAAAAAAGGAATAAAATGATTTTAGATGATATTATTAAAAAAACAAGAGAAGATGTTGCAAAAAGGGAAAAGGAGTTTTCACTAGACTGGTTAGGGCGTTCTTTGGCTTACAATGCAAGAGCTCCACGTGATGTTTTTCCATATCTTACATCAACACCAGAGGATCCTTATAGAATTATTTCAGAAGTAAAAAAGGCTTCTCCATCTAAAGGTGTTATTCGTGAAGATTTTGATCCTGTTTCAATTGCACAAGCATATGAAAGGGGAGGGGCTAGTGCTATTTCTATTTTAACGGAGCCCCATTTTTTTCAAGGTTCATTAGACTATTTAGGTTGGATTCGTCGTTATGTTGGGATTCCACTTTTAAGAAAAGATTTTATTGTTACAAAGTATCAAATTATTGAAGCACTTGTTCATGGTGCAGATTTTATTTTACTTATTGCTGCAGCTCTTAGTAAAAAAGAGCTCAAAGAGCTACTTAACTATACTCGTCATTTAGGTATGGAAGCTCTTGTAGAAGTTCATGATAAAAGTGATCTAGTAAAAGCTATTTATGCAGGAAGTGATATTATAGGGATTAACCATAGAAACCTACAAACATTTGAGATGGATATGGAACTTTGTTATAACCTTATTCCACTTATTCCAAATGGAAAAGTGATTGTAGCTGAGAGTGGGATTTATGAGCACGGTCAGTTAGAGGACCTTAACAAAGCAGGTGTAGATGCCTTTTTGGTAGGGGAATCTTTAATGCGTCAAGAAAATGAAGAGGAAGCTCTTAAAAAATTAAAATTTGGATAAGAGTTTTTTAATTTTCTTTCTTATTATCTTCCCCATAAAGAAGATGGTAAGGAAGCATTAAAGTTCTTTGTATAATATTTAATGGTGCTAAGATAATATCTTGAGCAATCAGCGAATGCACAGAAGGATCACTTAATTTACCATCTACTTTTAGTGTAGTAGAGAGGGATTTTCCATCAAAAATAATATAACCAACAACAGGAATTTTAGAGATACTACTTGCTAAATCTGTTTTAAGATTAAGTGTTAAGTCGATAGTGTCTTTTTTATAATTTGCTGTTCCTTTTCCTAAGATATCTACCTCTTTAGAGTCTAAATATAAATCTGAAAAATTATAAAGATCACCTTTTTTTGTGAATTTAGCGTAAGCATTTTTTACTGCTAAGCCATTAGTGTTATACCCTGGTATAGAGAAGGTTACAAGGGATGGAATTGTGTTTATAAAAGCTAGAATATTATTTAAGAGTTTATAATCAATCAAAATAGTATCTGAAAAATGAATTACTCCATTAAAATTATTAAGTGGACCTATTAAAGAGAAATTGAGTTTCCCACCTTTAAATTTAGAAAGTGCAAAGAGTTCATTCATAAATTTATCATTAAATTTACTTCCATAAAGGTAAAGTTCATTTTTATCATCAAGTTGAAATTTTGCTTCCCCTTTTTTATATTGAAGTGTTGCAACTGTTTTATTGTTTCCAAAGTGTAGCCACATTGTATCTGCTAGGGCACGTCTATTTTCAGAGAGGTAAACATAACTCTTTTTAGCATTAAAATTGAGCTTTAAATTACCACTTTTTTGATTTTTAGTTTTTTTCTCTTTTATAGCCTCTAACATATCGAGTGTTGCTTTAAGGTTAATACCACCATTTTTTAAAGAGAGTTGTAGATTATTTTGCTTATAGTTAAGGCTTAAAAGTTTATTAAGTTTAAGAGCAATTGTATCATCATCGACATAGTAGGTACCATTAAAACTATATTTTTTTATAGGCTTGTTATGTTTTACCAAAATCTCAAATGGGTATTGAAATGTTCCATTATATTCTAGATAGTTTTGAGAAGATCTTTTAGAAAGAGTAACTTTTCCTTGTTGTAATTTATATTGTTGTAATAATTTAGAGTAGGGTGCTAGTTTTGAAAGATCTAATAAATCTATAAACCATTGCTCTTTTTTTGTATAAAAATTTAATGCTAGTTCTTGGGAATGAAGTTGTAATTCATTATTGTAAAAAGTTAAGTTAAGATTTGTTTTGTTTTTATGTAAAACTTCTTTTCCTAAAGATGGTGGAAAAACAATGAGATTATTGAGTGCAAGATGTGCTTTTTTTGTCTTAAATTTATGATGAAAATCAATTTTTGCATTTGCAGTATTGTTAACGTCAAGAAAACTCTTAAGTGTTAACGAGTCACTATCTATAGAAATATAGCTATTTTGAAGAGAAAAAGGTGTTTTTTCTAATTGTAATTTAGCTTTATTTTTAAGGAAAAAATAAAAAGATTTATCATGAATAAAATGTAAATTTTTTACAGGTTGTGTTAATGTAATGTTTTTATATTGAAATTTTGTTACATCAATGTTAAGCTTTGTAATTTCTGTTTTAAAATCTCTTGAACCAGTAGCAAAAAAAGTAAGATAATCCTCTACAGTTATTTTTGTTGTTGGGATGTGAAGGAGGAGTTTTTCTGTATCAAATGGTAATGTAATAGGTTCTATAGTTACGTTTTGATCTAAAACTTTCCACCGAGAAGGTGTTGATATTTTTATATGATTATTGTTTTTTTCTATAAAGTATTTCGCAACTACTGGTTTTGAAAGTGAAGTTTCTGGTAGATGAATATTTTTAACGTAAAATTTGATAATACCCTTTTGTGTTAAAGCATCAAATTTTACTTTTACATTAGCATCCATGATATCTTCATAAGAAGCATCCATTTGAGGGATTGTGACTTCATAATTATTGAGTAAAATTGTAGCACTATGAAGAGTAATATCTAGTCCTACATAATTAAATAAAGAGTTTGAAGTTGGTATAAATTTCCCATTTGCTTTTACATTTAAATTATTGAGGTTAATTGTAAGTAAAAGGTTAGTATTTGTTTTGCCTGTTTTTTGTAAAAATGGTAAGTCAATGTTGTAAACTTTTAAAATTTTGAGAACATCTTTATTCAATTTAGCTTGAAGTTGTAAAAGAACATTTAAAAAAATATTTTTTTTAGTAAAGTCAAGTGTAATAATATTTTTATTGCCTAAATATTGTTCATAAGTGTAAGCCTCTTTTGGTTCAATAATAAGTTTTCCATTACGAAATGATAAAAGAGTATGTTCAGTTTTAATAGGTGCTACATCTTTATTGTATCTATAATTTAATTTTTTAATATCTGCAGATATATTGAGATTTTTATAGCTATTTTTTATATCATCATAAGCTAACCAACCAGAAACATTATTTATTTGAAGCTCTTTCATATCTATAGCATCGATAATCCATTCCCTTATATAAGGTGGAGTATTTAAAAGGTCATCTACAATATATTTAATAGACTTTATAGGTTTTAATGAATCAATTTTATAATAAAGTTTTGTTTGTGAAGATTTTAAATGAGCAATAAAAGAAGTATCTTCATTAATATCTATTTTGAGTTTAGATTGGATATTTTGTTGTGTTAATTGTAAAATACCCGATACATTAATATTTTTATCTTTCAAAGATAATTTTTTTATTTTTATAAAAATAGAATTATTTTGAGTATAGATAGAGGAAAAAAGTTGAATCTCTTTAGCATTTATAACAAAAGAGCCTTGCTCTTTTTCATTCAAAAGAAAAGAAGCTTTAATGTTATCTTTTAAAAGGATATTTGGAAGTTCTAAAGTTTGAAAAAGGGTAGGAATATACTTTAAATTTTGTAATTTTTTATGAAGTTTAACTATACTAAAACTTTCATCTTCACCTTTTAGGTTACGTAAATCTATATTTTGTATAGAAAGATTAAGTTTTTTATCCCATTTTATGTATAATTTCTCGATTTTTAAATCTGCTATTTGTATAGAATTTATAGAAATACCAAGAAATAAAGAGAAAATAAAACTAAAAAGTAAAAAAATAATGGTAAGAAAAATTTTTAATATAATTGATTTCATCTTGATGATGCTTATAATCCTAATTTTGTCATTTGTTTATTATGTTGCACAACCAATTCAAACACAAAAAACACTTTACGTTCCAAAAGGCTCTATTAATAAGATTATAACACAATTTCAAGAGAAAAACTATAATCTTTCAAAGATAGATTCTCTTTTATTACGTTTTTTAGGGACACCACAAAATGGATGGATCTCTTTTGAGAGTACCCTACAAACAAGAGGGGATTTTTTATATAAACTTACAAAGGCAAAAGCATTAACACAAAAAGTTACAATTATTCCAGGGGAAACAACCTATTTTATTTTACGAGAATTTGCAAAAAAATACCACTTTAATCTTCATAAGCTTATTTTTGAATTTAAAAAGCAAGCACCAATTCAAGAGGGTGCATTTTTTGCTGAAACTTATTATATCCCTAAAGGTTTAGATGAAAAGAGATTTATTCAACTCCTTTTAGAACTTTCCCAAAAGAACTTTAAAAAAATCTCTTTAAAATATTTAGGTTATTATAAACAAAAAAAATTTCTACCTTATATTGTTATAGCCTCAATAATAGAAAAAGAAGCAGCTTCTATTAAAGAGATGTCACTTATTAGTTCTGTAATCTACAATAGATTAAAAAAAGGGATGAAATTACAAATGGATGGTACACTAAATTATGGGAAATATTCCCATACAAAAGTAACTGCTTATAGAATTAGACACGATAAAAGTATGTTTAATACATACAAATACTCCTCTCTTCCAAGTGTACCTATATGTAACACAGGTAGATATGCACTTGTAGCTGCACTGCGTCCACAAAAGAGTAACTATCTCTATTTTATGAGAAATAAAAATGGTACACACGATTTTACATGCTACTATTCTACACACCTTAAGAACATTAAACGTGCTACAAAATGAAACAATTTATAAATTATAAATATTCTTTTTGTTTGCTAATGAAATATTATTTATCTTAATGCTATCATACGAATGTAAATTTTAACTATAGAAAAAAAGAGGACAAATTATGTCAAAAATTATTTGGTCAAAAATTGATGAAGCTCCGGCTTTAGCAACATATTCATTATTACCAATTGTTAATGCTTTTACTAAAGCTGCTAATGTGGAAGTAGAAACAAGTGATATTTCTTTAGCAGGTCGTGTTCTTGCTGCTATGGGCCTTGCAGAAAATGAACTTGCAAAGCTTGGTGAACTTGTACACAAACCAGAAGCAAACATTATTAAACTTCCAAATGTTTCTGCTTCTATTGGTCAACTTAAAGACTGTATTGCAGAACTTCAAGAGCATGGTTTTGATATTCCAAATTTTCCAGAAAATCCAGCAAATGCTGAAGAGGAAGCAATTAGAGCTAAATATAATACTTGTTTAGGTTCTGCAGTTAACCCTGTGCTTCGTGAAGGTAACTCTGATCGTCGTGCGGCAAAAGCTGTTAAGAAATTTGCTCAAAATCACCCACATAGACTTAAGCCATTTGCTGAAAATTCAAAAGCTTATGTAGCTCATATGGCTGGTGATGGTGACTTTTATGGTAATGAAAAATCAGTTACTTTAGAAAAAGGTCAAAAAGTAACTATCGCTTTAAATGGTAAAGAATTGACTACTATTGATGCATTAGATGGTGAAGTTCTTGATGGTACTTTTATGTCTGTTGCAAAACTTAAATCTTTCATCGCAAAAACTATTGAAGATGCTAAGAAAAATGGTGTTTTATGGTCAATTCACCTTAAAGCTACTATGATGAAAATCTCTGATCCAATTATGTTTGGTCATGCATTTACTGTATTCTTCCAAGAAGTATTTGATAAATATGCGGATGTTTTTGCTGAATTAAATGTTAATCCTAATCTTGGTATGAGTGATTTAGAGAAAAAAATTGCTGGTCACGCTAAAGAAGCTGAAATTAAAGCAGCTTTCCAAGCAGTTGTAGATTCTGATAATCCAGAAATTGCAATGGTAGATTCAGATGCTGGTAAAACTAACTTTAATGCGTCTAATGATGTTATTATTGATGCTTCTATGCCTGTTGTTGTACGTGAAGGTGGTAAACAATGGAATCGTAAAGGTGATGCAGTAGAGTGTGTATCTGTAATTCCAGATGCTACTTATGGTATGTTTTATGAAGAGATGATTAATGATTGTGTTAAAAATGGTCAATATGATGTAACTACTATGGGTACTATGCAAAATGTTGGTCTTATGGCTCAAAAAGCTGAAGAGTATGGTTCTCATCCAACAACTTTTGAACTTGCTGAAGCAGGGACTGTAACGGTAACTGCAGAAGATGGTACAGAACTTATGAGTTTTGAGTGTGAAAAAGGTGATATCTGGAGAATGAGTCGTGCTAAAGATATTCCAATTAAAGACTGGATTCGTCTTGCAGTTGAGCGTGGACAAATTGAAAAAATCCCTGTAGTATTCTGGTTAGATGAAAACAGAGCCCACGATGCACAAATGATTGCTAAAGTAAATAAATATCTTCCAGAGTTTGATACTGAAGGTTTAGATATTAAAATTATGGATATTGCAGCTGCAACAAGATTTACAAATGAAAGAATCCGTAGAGGTGAAAATACTATTGCTGTAACTGGTAACGTACTTCGTGATTACTTAACAGATATGTATCCAATTTTAGAGCTTGGAACATCTGCTAAAATGCTTTCGATTGTTCCATTATTAGCTGGTGGTGGTTTATATGAAACTGGTGCTGGTGGATCTGCTCCAAAACACGTTGATCAATTCTTAAAAGAGGGTCACCTTCGTTGGGATTCACTTGGTGAGTTCTTAGCAC
>Ga0256828_1001540_pt1 | contig 14260 bp, 18 predicted proteins | sample CV88metaG_FD_185993 | JGI IMG/M metagenome (GOLD analysis project Ga0256828, IMG submission 185993) | Hydrothermal vent microbial communities from East Pacific Rise, Pacific Ocean - CV88 | ecosystem: Environmental > Aquatic > Marine > Hydrothermal vents | place: Pacific Ocean: East Pacific Rise...
TTTTATAAAGCAAAAGTGGAAAGAGATGAGCGTAATCTTTTTAAAGAGATTATAGATGTTATAGAGAGTGCTTAAGAGCATTCTTTGTAAAGTTTACAGAACAAAAAAACATTGCTAAAAAGATAGGATTGAGTATTACAATCTCTTTTTCAAAATCAACTGTATCAAAAACACCAAAACTAAAACCATTCCCATCATTAGGGTTTTGAGGTGTTACTACAAACTCTATAGGATTAAGTGTTTTAACCATATTGATAATGTTTTTTCTCTTTTTTTGGTTAGGTTCACTTAAAATGTTAAAATCTTTCTCTTGCGCATCTCTATGTGCCACTAAAATATTTTCTAAAAGAGTAACTTTATCTTTAAAAATAACTTTATTCCATTTGATAATAGAATTATTTGAAGCAATCTGCATCTCTCTCATAACAAGAGGATGTGGTTTTTTTGATCTGATAGCTTCTATAAGCGAGAGTAAAAAGTTGACACCACCTAGCTCTTGAGAAGCTTTTTGCATGAAGAGGTGGAGTAACTCTTGCGTTGCTTCAGGTTGTTTGTTGAAATTACACATGTATATCCTTTTATATTTCGTATGAGGTTTATTGTACCATATAATTGAGAGGATAATAAGGAACTTACTGATATAATCAAAAGAGTAATGAACATCAATATGTATAGGAAAAGCTATGATAAAAACATATATAAACGGGTATGAATCGTACTCTTGTGCTGGTGATACAGAGTCACTTATGCAAACCATATACGCAAATCAATCGTGTATAGAAATAGATACAAGTTTTATGCCAGAAAACCCTGTTGGACTCGGTAAAATGGGGGTTAATGATTTTTTTGCAACACTACAAGAAGTGGTAAATAAAGTGTTGCTACAATCTAATTTAGAAGATTTTTCTAACACACTTTTACTTGTTGGTTCTTCTGTTGGTGGTATGGCAGAGAGTGAACACCACTACTTTAAAGATAAAAATTATAAAAATATAGATCCCTCTCGACATGCCATTAGTGTAATAAGTAAAAGTTTATCGCACGATTTTTCTTTTCTCGATACTCGTTGTGTTTCTACTGCTTGTACATCAAGTGCAAATGCTATGCTTTTAGCAAAACGACTCCTTAGTGTAGGGGCTTATGAAAATATTCTTATTGTTGGAGCGGATGCCTTATGTTATACAACTGTGTGTGGTTTTCATGCTTTAAGTGTTCTCTCTTCTAAAAAATGTACACCTTTTTCAAAAAATAGAGAGGGGATGAATGTAGCAGAAGCCATAGCAGTTCTTTTACTACAAAATACACCAACACAAGGGGCAGTAGAACTTTTAGGTGTTGGTGCAAGTAGTGATGCATTTCATATGACAAATCCTGATCCAGAGGCAAAAGGGGCGATAAGTGCTATGCAAAAAGCTCTTGATGATGCTGGTCTTGTAGCACAAAATATAGATTATATAAATGCACATGGAACAGGGACTATGGCAAATGATACAGTGGAGGGGTTAGCCGTAGCTACACTTTTTGATAATGTATTTATAAGTTCAACGAAGGCAGTAACAGGGCATACGCTTGGAGCGTCATCAGCACTTGAAGCTATCATCTCTTGTGAAGTGATTAAACATGGAATGATTCCACCACAAGTTTCTTTAACAGAAGTGGAAAATAAGGCATTAAATATTCCACAAAAAGCACTAAAAAAAGAGGTTCGTTATGTTATGAGTAACTCTTTTGCTTTTGGTGGAAACAATACATCGCTTGTATTTGGAGGAGTAGAGTAATGCAAAATCGTAAAAAAGTAGTACTAAATATCGTAGCAAGTAGTAAAATAGCTGCCCCAATAAAGATAGAAGATTTACAAGAAAAGCGTATAGTCCCTAAAATGATGATACGCCGTCGTTTAACAAGAAATGCAAAGATTATGCTCTACATTGCAGATCAATGTGAGTTTAAAGGGGGGAAAATAGTGTATGGTTCTGCCTTTGGTGAACTTCAAGCAACTGTAGGTATTACTGATGCCATTGTAAATGCAACACAGATTAGTCCAACACTCTTTCAAAATAGTGTTTATAATTCAGCACCTTCTTATTTTTCTCTTTTATATGGTGATAGAGATGAAATTATAACTTTATCATCAGGTATGCAAACTTCACGAGATGTTTTGCGTTCATCAGCACTTCAGGCATTAGTATCTGGTGAAGAGATTTTATGTGTAGCAACAGAATGTTTAGATATACCCCATATTGATGAGGTAAATAGTTGTCAAAGTTATCTTGAAATGGGTGCTGGTGTTGTTCTTTCTCTTGCAGAAGATTCTTTAGATGCACAAGAGATAGCACTTATAGAAGAAGATGGAATTATTGATTCAATGAAAGATTTATGGAGTGTTGTTACTATGGCAGAAAAAGGTATAAAAAAAGTTTTTGTGTATTTATAAACAAAAGGGTGATAAGAAGAGAGAAAATTCTCTTCTTATAGTAATGGTTTAGTTTACTCTTATAGAAAGTTGATGTTGCCCATTTGAAGGTGTTTTAGGATTTGAAATAACTTTACCATTTTCAAATGTTACGAAAAATGTTGAAAATCTTGTTCTCCAATATTTCCATTGATCCATATCTAAATTTGGTGTTACATGTGCTGGTGGTGTACCAAGAGATACAATAACTGCTTTTTTACTCATACCATTAACTACTTGTGCAGACTTAATGGCTTTTTGCTCTTGTTTTGTGAATTGAGAAAGATCTACTTTTTTCATAGAAAAGTATCTTTTTGCAATTGCACCGATGTCAAGACCTGTATATTTAGGGATATTTCTAAGAATAATTTTTTGTCCTCTATAAATAAAAGCGATTTGTTTTCTGTTTATAGCATCCATAGTTACTTCAGAGTTTACAGGTATTAAAATACCCACTTGGTAGTTTGTCGCTTCAACAATTTTTGCACCGCGTCTACCGATGTTATAGTGCATATTTCTTGTTGTATAAAGTTTTGCTTTATCATCAAATGCTTTAGCGAGTTTTGGATCTTGAATCTTCGCTCCCCCACAACCACTTAGTAAAAAACTAAGTCCTACAACTGTTACTAAAAGACTAACAATTTTTTTCATTTTTACATCCTTACTTTTAAGTTCTATTATTCTAGCATAAAAATTATTATTTTTTTAGTATAAGTTTGATAAAATAGACTTTTAAATTTTAAGGTAATGTGATCATATGAAAAAAGTTTTAGTTCTTTATTATTCTCAAACGGGGCAACTAAAAAGTGTTCTTGATAGTTTCATAGCAAAACTGGGAGATGATGAGATAGAGGTGTCTGTACGGTCTATAAAGCCAAAAAAACCATACCCTTTTCCATGGCCTTTTTATACTTTTTTCGATGAATTTCCAGAGTCTGTTTATATGGATGGTTGTGAAATTGAGGAAGTAGAAGGAATTGATAATGAGTATGATCTTATTATATTAGGTTATACTGTATGGTATATGTCTCCATCTATTCCTATGACAGCATTTTTACAATCGGCACAAGCAAAAAAATTACTTAAAGATAAACCTGTTGTAACAGTTATCGCATGTCGTGATATGTGGGTACTTGCTCAAGAAAAGATGAAAAATCTCTTAAAAAATCTCGATGCACGACTTATAGATAATGTTGCTTTAACTGATCGTGGGGGAGCAGTTTTAAGTCTTATTACTTTACCAACATATATGCTTACAGGCGATAAAAACTATTTTTCTTTTCTTCCAAAAGCTGGTATCAAAGAGGAAGAGATTCAAGCTTGTAGTCGGTTTGGACAAAGACTTAATGAAGCACTAAAAGCAAACAAAGAACGAGAACAAGAACCTATGCTTAAAAATCTTGGTGCAGCAGTTGTTAATGCTAAACTTATAGCAACAGAAAAAATAGCAACAAGAAGCTTTTTAGTGTGGAGTAAACTTATAAAATTAGCAGGTAAAAAGTATTCATTTGGTAGAAAAATAGTCATTTCAATTTATGTTATTTTTCTTATTATTTTACTTTTAACTGTTGTTCCATTAAATATAATTATAAGAAAAATACTCAATATTTTTCAAAAAGAGAAACTCAGAGCTATGGAAGCCTACTATGAACTTCCAAGTGGGAGATAAGGATACAAATGAGAGATGTCTATATAAATAAAATATCAGCTTTTTTACCAAATGAAGCAGTAGATAATGACAACATAGAAAAAGTTTTAGGACAAGTTGGAGAGAAGCCATCTCGTGCGAAAAGAATAATTTTACGATCAAATAAAATTAAAACAAGATACTATGCAATAGATCCTAAAACAAGAGAAGCAACACATACAAATACTGAACTTACAGCAGAAGTCATTCGTCGTTTAGATGGTGTTGATTTAGATACGGTAGAAGTTCTTGCCTGTGGGACAACAATGCCCGATCAACTTATGCCAAACCATGCAAGTATGGTTCATGGAGCGTTAGCATGTGCACCTTTAGAACTTGTATCTACTGCTGGAATCTGTTTAAGTGGAGTGAGTGCCTTAAAGTATGCGTATAATGCTGTGAAGTCAGGAGATGCACAATTAGCCATCGCTACAGGGAGTGAAAATGCATCTGCTATTATGCGTGCAGAAAATTTTACACCAGAGATTGAAGAAAAAATTGAAGCATTAGAAAAACATCAAGAGATAGCATTTGAAAAAGATTTTTTACGCTGGATGTTAAGTGATGGTGCGGGTGCTATGCTTTTAAGTGCAGAAGCAAATAAAGAGGGACTAAGTTTAAAAATTAACAAAATATTTGCAACATCATATGCTAATGTTTTAGATACATGTATGTATGCAGGTTGTGAAAAAAATGAAGATGGTTCTGTGCGTGGTTGGCGAACTTATGCACCAAAAGAGTGGTTGTCAAAATCTATATTTTCTGTAAAGCAAGATGTAAAACTTCTTAACGAAAATGTAATGGAGTACACTGTTGCCCGAGCTTTACAAACGATGTTAGAGAAAAAGATGTTTGATCCTGATACGATTGATTGGTTTTTACCACATTACTCTTCTGGATTTTTTCGTGATGAAGTGTATGAAAAAATGCAAAAAGCAGGCTGTAATATACCTCAAGAAAAATGGTTTACAAACTTAGCATATAAAGGTAATACGGGTTCGGCTTCTATTTACATTATGTTAGAAGAGTTGTTTAATGAAGGGATGGTGAAAAAAGGGGAAAAAATCCTTTGTTATATTCCTGAAAGTGGTCGTTTTTCAACGGCATTTATGATTTTAGAAGCGGTGTAAAAGCGTATGGATATAGATGCAGTTCCTCAGGATAACAGTTCAACATATGCTAGTAATAAAAAAGCTATTTATGCAAAAGATGCAGATGGACATGTAAAGGTTGTTGGGTCTTCGGGTTGGGAAGCAGAAGAAACAGTAACAAAACAGGCACTTTATGATTTACAAGAGATGGCAAAAGAGGCGTATTGTGAAGTAAAAAAAGGTGTAAAATCTCCTTTGTATTATCACATGTATGCTATGCGAATGGATGAACAACTCTTAAGTGATGCAACAGGTTTTTTTAAATGGACAATGAAACGAGATTTTCAACCATCGGTTTTTGCAAGAATTAAAGAAAAAAGATTAGCAATTTATGCGGAAGTGATGGGTAAAACATCAGAAGAACTAAAACTATTACCAGAGGAAAATTATGAGTGTAACTAATTTTGAGCATACCCATTCTGCACATTGTGAAAGTGGTGTTATGTCAACAATGCTTCGTCATTATGGATTAAATCTCAGTGAACCTATGGTTTTTGGCTTGGCTTCTGCTCTCTCTTTTGCTTATTTACCATTTGTAAAGATGGGTGGTATGCCACTTATAGCGTATAGAAATCTTCCAAAATCAATTATTAAAAATATTCAAAAAAATCTTAAAGTTAAAATGAAATTAGAAACTTTTTCTTCAAAAGAGCAAGGGATGCAAAGACTTGATACTCTTTTATTAGAGGGAAAAATAGTGGGTGCACAAACTTCTGTTTACTGGCTTCCATACTTTCCTGATGAGATGCGATTTCATTTTAATGCACATAATCTTTTAGTATTTGGTAAAGATGGTGATGATTATAAAATCAGTGATCCTGTTTTTGAAGAGAGTGTTATTTGTGATAGAACCTCTTTACAAACGGCTCGTTTTACAAAAGGTGTGATGGCACCAAAAGGGTTGTTATATTATCCTACTGAAGTACCTACTGATTTAGATTTACACCCAATTATCGTAAAAAGCATAAAAAAAGTTGCTAAATCTATGCTCAATACACCTGTACCTATAGCAGGTATAAAAGGGATGAGATATCTTGCAAAAAGTATTGCAAAACTTGATAAGAAAGATAAACGATACGCAAAACTTTTTTTAGGACATATAGTAAGAATGCAAGAGGAAATAGGCACTGGTGGTGCTGGTTTTCGTTACTTATATGCTTCTTTTTTACAAGAAGCAAGTACACTGTTTAATGATGACAAAACGCTTCAAGAAGCTTCTGATATGCTTTTAAGTATAGGGGATGAGTTTAGAGAATTTGCTTTGATGATAGCAAAAGCTATTAAAGCGAAAAAAGATATAGATTATATTCTTTTAGCTGATAAACTTAATGCTATTGCTGATGAAGAGGTGAAAATGTATAAAAAACTCCTAGAATTTTGTGCAACGAATAGATGATACATATAAAGAATCTTACAAAATCCTATGGTAAGAAAGTCGCACTAGAAAATCTCTCTTTAGATATTAAAAAAGGGTCTATTTTTGGACTTTTAGGTGTTAATGGTGCAGGAAAAACAACTCTTCTTTCCATTCTTAATGGGCTTATAGATTTTGAAAGTGGTGTAGTAGAGATTGATGGGCTTGATATAAAGAAATCAAAAAAAGAGATTAAATCATTAAGTTCTATCATCCCACAACATTTAGCATTTTATGAGAATTTAAGTGTAAAAGAAAATTTAGATTTTTTTGCTTCTGTACAGTATGCAACGAAAGAAGATTATGCAAAAGCTATACAAATCAACTCTTTAGAAACACTTTTAGAACAAAAAGCTTCAACACTTTCAGGTGGACAAAAAAGAAGATTAAACATAGCTATAGGCTTACTTAATAATCCTAAGATTATCTACTTTGATGAGCCTACTGTGGGAATTGATCCTCAGAGTAGAAATGAAATTCTTGATTCTATTAAGGCATATAAAAAGTATGGGATTACGGTTATTTATACAAGTCATTATATGACAGAGATTGAAAAAATTTGTGATGAAGTTGCCATTATAAATAAGGGACAAGTGGTGGAGCAAGATACTTTAGAAAATCTTCTTTCAAATAAGGTGAGTAACAAAGTGATGGTAGAGTGTATCTATCATCATACTTTAAAGGAGCTTTCTTTTGATTTTTTAGAAGAAACAATTATCAGTACAACACAAGAAAATCTTTGTGAAGTGATAGATACTTTACAATCTTATGCTATACCTATTAAACAGATACGCTACGGTTCTACTAATCTAGAAAAACATTTTTTAGAAGTTACAGGAGAACAAAATGTTTAGTGCAATGATAAAAAAAGAGCTTCTTCTTGTTTTTAGAGATAAACAAGCACTCATGGCACTTTTTGTAATGCCTGCTATTTTTATCCTTATAATGTCTGTTGCTATGCGAGATCAATTTTCTGTTAAAAATATAGCATTTACACTTTTTGTTTCAGATGTAGATAAAACACAGATGAGTACAACACTTTTATCTTCATTAGAAAAAGAGAAAAGCTTCCAAATTGTTTCAACTAAAAAACAAGCACAATTCTTTGTAACCATACCAAATGGCTATGAAACAAATAGTTCTAAACATATTGTTTTACATATTCAAGATTCATTGCAAGATAATGAGATTAAAGCATTTGAAGCGATATTTTCAGAATACATTTATAAGGCAAAGTTTCAAGCTATTACTGATGGCATTAAACTTTTTTCTCCAGAAACTGCGGATAAACTTTCAAAATTTGAATTTTCGACAGATAATCTTTATGATGTTGAATATAATCATTCAAAGCTCTTACCAAATTCAACACAACAAAGTGTTCCTGCATGGATTGTTTTTGGGATGTTTTTTATCATCATACCGATGTCCACTATTTATATTAATGAGCGAAAACAGAATACGCTAACGCGACTTAACTCTATGAATATTTCATTGTTAAGTTTGACTTTTGCAAAAAGTGTCCCTTACTTTCTTATTAATCAAGTTCAAGTTTGGATTATGATAGCTGTAGGTATCTACTTAGTACCTTTTTTTGATACACCTGCTTTGGAAATAAATGGTTCTATTTTTGCCATTTTAGAAGTGGCATTTGGTTTGAGTATAAGTGCTATAGGTATCTCTACATTGATAGCAGTAAGTGCAAATTCTAGTGAACAAGCAACTACTATTGGTGGTATATCTAATATTCTTTTAGGTGCTGTTGGTGGGGTGATGGTTCCTAAATTTATTATGCCAGAATCTATGCAACATATGGCAGAACTTTCCCCTATGTCATGGGGTCTTGATGGATTTTTAGATATATTTTTAACATCGGCTGATGGAAGTGATGTTTTGCAAAACTGTATAAAACTTACAACTTTTGGTCTTTTATGTTTAGGGTTATCTATGATAATATTACATGTAAGAATAAAAAAGGGATTATAAAATGGAATTAGAACAACTTAAATATGATTTAAAAAAAATGATAATCGAAGATTGTGAAAAAGAGGATGTTACACCTGAAGATATACCAGATGATGTAGAGATTTTTTCTAGTAAAAGTGGTTTAGATTTAGATTCACTTGATGCTCTTGAAATCTCTATGGGATTACAAAAAAATTATGGCATACGCCTAGGTGATCCTAAGGCTTTTAGACGAACAGTAACAAGTATAGAAGCATTAGCTCACTATATCATAAAACAACGCCATGGCTAATATACTTCATACTCACTTTATAAGTGCATTAGGTGATAAAGAGCAAACGCTTGATGCTATAAAAAAGAAACACTTTCATATGGATAGAAAGAGTGTTCGTGCTATTGAAGGGGAGGTGAGTGTTCCTTACTATACCTTTAAAGAGGAAGTGCAAGATACCCTAAATGGGATTTATAGTGTAATGAAAAAAATTGTTCATCAATCTATAAAAGGATTGACATCAGAACAAAAAGCACAAACAGCAATCATTGTTGGTAGTTCTATCATAGATTGGAATGTGATAGATGCAATAGAAAGTAGTAACTATGCTTATAAGAGAAAAGCATTTAGTTCCCTTAAAAGAAGTATGGATTCGTATGCTAAAGATTTATCAGATGAGTTTGGTCTTAATGGTTTTACTCTTACTATAAATACTGCTTGTACTTCAAGTGCAAATGCAATTTTAGAAGCTTCAAATCTTATAGACAGTGGTCTTTATCCTTATGTTGTTGTTGTTGGTCTTGAGGTTTTTTCTGTAAATATGAGTAGTGGTTTTTATGCTATGCAATTACTTTCATCATCAAGTATAAAACCTTTTGATACGCAAAGAGATGGAACAATTTTAGGAGAAGGTGTTGTTGCTTTACTGCTGGGTAACGAACAGACTCCATGGCGTGTTTTAGGTGGTTTTAGTAATTGTAATGGGGTGAATATTACTTCAGTAAGTGAAGAAGGTGATGAGTTTGTTGAGGTTATGGAGAAAGCGTTAATGATGACACAAATAGATAAAGAGAATATAACTGCTTTAAAAACACATGCAACAGGAACACTCTCAAATGATATTTCAGAGATGAATGCTATTCGTAAGATTTTTACTAAAGATATAGTTTTTACAGCATTAAAACCTTATATTGGGCATACTGTAGGGGCATGTGGTGCTTTAGAAATTGCCATTTTTATGGGGTGTGTAGATGATGGATTCATTCCTCAGACATTAAATCATGAGAATGCTATAAGTAGTGAGTACAGACCACTTCTTGAACATTTAGCATGTAATAAAGGTACTTTTATGTTTAATTATTTTGGTTTTGGGGCAAATAACACATCACTTATATTACAAAAAGAGTCTTTATGAAACTCTATATTAAAGCGATAAGTAGCTATAGAAGTGATAAGGATGAGAGTAATCTTAAACAAGTACTTAAACAACAATATAAGGTAGATGTTCGTCGTAAAGATGATTTTATTTATGCTGGGCTTTATGGTGCTTTACGTTTACAAGAAAAGGTTTCTATAGAGAGAGATAATGAGCTTTACTTAACAAGTGGCTTTGGTAACCTTAATATTTTAGCAAAAATGCATAAGTATATGATTGAAAATAAAGAGCCGATTAAACTGTTTGATTTTATCAATATGCTTGGAAATACAACAAGTTTTTATGTAGCAAGTATGTTAGGTATAAAAGCAAAAACATTGTTTCAAATCTCAGATAATTTTACTTTTTTTCATACGCTTATTATGATTTATGCTTCATTACAAAAAAGTAAAAATGAGGCTATCTTAGGTACTATAGATATAGTTTCTGAAAATGAAGAGGTGCTTAAAAGAATTGCGGGTATAGAAGAAAAAACATCACTTGTAAGTGCTGTACATTATCAGAAAATCTCTTTAAATCCAAAAGATGCTTTATGTGTATTGGAATTTGACACAAAATTTTATACATTGGAAGAAGTAAAAAAAATCATTGAAAATACAAACTTACATGTAAGATTTTCATCACGATGTCAGGCATTGCATAAAGAGGGGAAACCTTACTTTGAAACAGATGTAGTAGAAGTGATTTACAATGCTATACAAAACAATGAGCAAACGCTTTATGTAGAATGTTATGGACAGCGCTATAAGCTTTTGTATCAATTTCAATTATAAAATAGTTATTTTTTTTCTAATAATAACAAACTTGCAAAACCAGAATCTGAATATTCTTGATTTTGGTGTGACCCATTTTCACTTGAATCTGCTGGATAACCATAGCCATATGCACCCATTGGTATCATATTAATCACTTTCCAACCATCTTGTAATAACTCATTTACTCTATCAATATCACTCCAATTATCAGTATTTTCTACTTCAATAATCATTTGCATATATTTCTCCAAAACTATTTGTTAATGGTTATTATACATAATTTAATCTTAAGTTTAAAAAATGGATTATGATAAGTCCATTTTTAGCCACCTTTAGATACAATTATCTTATGAAAACAACATTAATAGCACACTCACCAGACGCCGACGATATTTTTATGTACTATGCCATTAAATTTGGCTGGGTAGGTATGAAAGACATCCACTTTGATAATATTGCAAAAGATATTCAAACGCTTAATGAAGACGCATTAAACGGTGTTTATGACATCGTAGCCATTAGTTTTGGGCTTTATCCACTCATTAAAGAGGAGTATGCTCTTTTGCGTACTGCTGTAAGTTTTGGTGAGGGTTATGGACCTAAAATTATCAAGAAAAAAGGGGTTAAACTTAAAAGAAATTTTAAAGTTGCTCTTAGTGGAAAGCATACTACTAATGCACTCCTTTTTCGTATAGCTTATCCAGATGCACGCATCACTTATATGAACTTTTTAGAAATAGAACAAGCTGTTTTAGATGGTGTTGTTGATGCTGGTGTACTCATTCATGAGTCTATTTTAACTTATGATAATCAGCTTGAAGTTGAGAAAGAACTTTGGGATATTTGGCAAGAGTTTGCAGGAGAGGAACTACCTCTTCCTTTAGGTGGGATGGCTATTCGTCGCTCCTTACCTCTTAACAAAGCTATAGAGTATGAAACAACACTTACCAAAGCAGTACAAGTAGCAAGGGATCATAAAGAACAACTTTCCAAAATGCTTTTAGAAAGAGACTTAGTACGCATTGATGCCCCTACGCTCGATAAGTATCTTGAACTTTATGCGAATGATGATTCTATTTGTTTAAATGATCTTCAGTATAAAGCGATAAATAAACTTTTTGAACTTGGGTATAAACATGGCTTTTATAGTGAACTTACAAAGATTGAAAATTATCTTATCCCTACTGAGTATAAAGAGCTTCGGAACGCGTAAATGGAGTCCAAACTTGTAGCCCTTGGAGTGGAAACTTTTCAAATTGCTTTGTATCTTGCATTGCCGGGGTTACTTACGGGTATGCTTCTTGGTTTGGCTGTTTCTATCTTTCAAGCAACAACCCAAATCAATGAGATGACACTCTCGTTCATCCCTAAAATCATTGGTGTAATTATTGTCATTGTTCTTACTATGCCATGGATGTTAAATGAGATAGAAGACTTTGCAAAACATGTTTTTAGTATGATACCTAGCTTTGTTCAATGAAAAAAAAATCTATAAACTTTAAACGCTATTCTTCTTTTAAAATAGGGCATATTTTCGATGTATTTCTTTTAGAAAATGCCCAACAAGCATGGCAAAAATATCATTTTATAGGTGCTTGTAATAATATGCTCATAGGAGATAACCCTCCCCCACTTATGATGCTTTCTAAGGCGTTTGATTATATTCGTATAGAAGATGGCATTTTACATATAGGTGGGGCAACACCTTCTGGAAAAATCGCTTCATTTTGTAAGAAAAATGATATTGCAAATTTTGAGTTTCTCTCCCATCTTCCTGGAAAACTTGGTGGTCTTGTAAAGATGAATGCAGGACTCAAAGAGTATGAAATCTTTCAAAATCTTATAGATATAACAACACCATCAGGAGTACATCTAAAGGAAACTATAGATTATGATTACCGATATACAGATATAAAAGAACCTATTTTAGAAGCAAGTTTTTTACTCTCTTATGGGTTCGATAAAGAAAAAGTGCGTATGTTTCATACAATGCGTGCTAATCAACCTGCAACACCAAGTGCTGGAAGTTGTTTTAAAAATCCAAAGGGTACATTTGCGGGTAAGCTTATAGAAGATGTTGGGCTTAAAGGGATGAGAGTAGGAGATATGGCATTTAGTCAAGAACATGCAAATTTTTTAGTAAATTATGGTGATGGCAAATTTGAAGATGCTCTTTATTTGATAAAAGAAGCACAAAAAAGAGTTTTTGAAAGGTTTGAGATAGAACTTGAACTTGAGATTGAGATACTCGATAAAGAGTACCTCTAAAACTCTAGAAACGGAGCATTAATCCAGCGTATGCACCACGATATTGTAAATCAACTTGTGATTTGCTACCATCATCAATTCTTAGTTTTTGAATTCTATAGCCCACCTCAAGTGCAGGTTGAATAACAGGAACAAAATCAAAAGTATAATCTACTTTAGCACGACTATCATACATTGTATTTGTACCATCTGTTATGGCTTTTACATCTGCTTCTATACCTATGTTTGTCATAGGAATTTCAACACGCGCTCTTAGATAAAGAAGAGGTATAACACTTGTATCTTGAGAAGAGTACCCTGCAAAGTCTGGTACAAACTTTATATTAGAACTTACAGCACCAATGTTCACATCACTTTGTATTATTTTAACATCTAAACCAAAATCAACAGTTACCCAAAAAGTATTATCTAAAAGATTATAGTATGGGATGATATCATACTGTTTCATATCTATTGTTGTTGGTGCATTACCTGGAATTGGAAGACTACTAACTTTTCCTGAAGTTTCCCCTTCATCAGATATACTTACATACTCCAACCTAAGGTTTGGAATGATAGGTAAAGGATGTTTAATAAGAATCCATGCATAAGTTTCAGTTGATTTTTTTTCATTACTTATATATTTACCATCAAGGTTAAGAACACCATCGCCATCTGTTCTTTTTGCATATCCTTTTGGTGTTTGTTGCCACATACCACCACCGAGTTCAACTCTTGCAAAATCTGCACTTAATGAGCTTGTAAATAATGCACCCATTAAACAAGTAGTTACTATTTTTTTCATTAGGACTCCATATAATTTTCTTATCGTATTATATCAGAGGAATATTAGTGCAAGACTTAAAGATGTAAAGTAGTAAAAAGGGGTAGTTGTATGAAAACAAATACCCCAAAGGAAGGAGAAATAAAATGAGACAAGTCTCACCTTACTTTTTGCCACCAATGGCGGCAAGAAAACAATATACATTGTTTATGTTAAGTTGGACATCTTAACTTTTAGAAGAAATTATAAATTATGCTTTTGCTGCTTCGATAGCTGCGTCGTATTTAGGCTCTTCAGTGATTTCTGGAACGATCTCTTTGTAAGTTACAACACCGTTTTCATCGATTACGAAGATAGCTCTTGCAGTTACACCAGCTAAAA
>Ga0256828_1001541_pt1 | contig 14252 bp, 6 predicted proteins | sample CV88metaG_FD_185993 | JGI IMG/M metagenome (GOLD analysis project Ga0256828, IMG submission 185993) | Hydrothermal vent microbial communities from East Pacific Rise, Pacific Ocean - CV88 | ecosystem: Environmental > Aquatic > Marine > Hydrothermal vents | place: Pacific Ocean: East Pacific Rise...
GTACTCATAACCATATCAGGTTTTGTACTAGACTCAACATTGCTTGTTACGTCATATAACTTAAATTTAGTAACGTCATTTATAAAGCTACCATAGCTTAAGTTAAACGAATTAGAACCAATTGTTTGTATTATATTATCAGATTTACTCTTAACTATAGGACTAAATAGTCTAAACGATAAAGGTCCTGCAGTTGTAGTAATTGTAGGTGTATTAGAATAATCTAATTCTTTACTATACCATTCCATAGCAGTTTGAATGTATCTTTTAACGACTCTACCAACTTTACTTGTTTCGCTACTAGCTAATTGAATAATGTCTTTCATGTCATTTATTCTTGTACCTATATAAGGTTTAAACATATCTAAATAAGATTTATTACTAAAGACAACATCAGGCATTTCATTTTTAACATGTAAAACATTAGTTAGAGCTAAACGTTCTTCAGGCTCGTATAACATTAACTTAGGAGGATTTATTCTAGTATAACCTCTTGGTATCATTAATTCTATATCTGATTTTAAGAAACATCCATAAGGAGCATCTCTGGCAGCCATATAACCATAAAAGTCTTCAAGTGCTCTAAATGTACCATCATGAATATCGATGATACCTGGAGTACTTATAGACATGTTTGTATTGTATCTAGTTGACATGATATCTAAACTATTAGTACTATTCATAAATTGAATTGTACTAGAAGATAGATTTTTAACTATCTTAACATATTTATCAACCATCTCATTAACATCATCTTTATCGAAATAGAAACCAGTAAATGCATATAGAACTTTATTCAAAGTTTCTTTGTAATCATAAACATCTGTAAAATAGAAATCAACGAACTGATTTGCCATTAATTCATCTATAGTACTATCACCTTGATTAAAGATGATTGTCTCTTTCATATGTAAACGTTTATACATTGTTTTTATAGAATTGTTTATTAACATATCATTAGAGTTCGTAGCTACATTCCATATTAAAGAATTAAAACTATTTAAATCTTTTATGTACTGGTTAAACATATCTCTATCAAGATACGTTAATCTATCTGGTCTAAGATCTATAAATTTCTTAGCTATATCGTATGTTATTGATGGGTTGATCATATTGTAATTCAACGCATCAACCGTTATGATATTGTTTAAAAGCTTATTAGCAGTATATGATGGTATCTTTGGGTTTACATCACCACTGATAACAGCAAGCAACTTAATTATTAAGAATGCTGCTTGTTTAGCATCTAGGTCATATGTAAAACCAGTATTATCATCTATAAATGTTATAGATGTTTTATAGATGTCTCTAAACGCCATTTGTATAAAGTTGTCTAGAACCATCTTTAATTCCATCTTATTATTGACAACGTAAGACCTATTTACTTTTATTTTAAATGTTTTAGTTTTTTGTTTATTGAATTTATTTTTATCCAATTTATATTCTAGAGTATTATCGTAAAAGTTTGTATCCCTTATAACCATATCGTTATCTACAAACTCTTTACTAAATTGTCGTAATAGTAAAGCTTTACCGCTAGTATCATCATTATCATCAATTAGATAGTAACTATTTCTTCTTTTAGAAATGAATCTATTCTCTTTCTTATCATATATAGGTTTAGTTATATCTGTTAAGTTAAGTAAGTCCTCATCTGGTAAGCCATTAAGTAATTCTACTTCAGCAACACCTATACCGTTCTCAGTAAGTATTTTTTCTATAAGTATATCAAGAGTTTTATTTTTACCTATATTATTCTTAATATACCTAAGATTCTTATATAGCCAAAACCTAGTTTCTTTACTAAGAACTCTTACATCGACATCGATGCCGTAGTTAGATCTAAAAAATTCATAGATATGAAAACTATGTGCTTCAGATGTAAATATATAGTCCTGTCTTATATTTAACGTTTTTAAAACCATTTTAGTATAGAGTGTTGCCAATAAAGATGGTATATAAAGATCATCAATTATACCGTAATCTCTAATGTGCCATCTTAAAAAATAATTAGTAGAAAATTCGTTAAGTCTATGTATTAAATTGGTCTCTTGCTCTTCTACTAAATATGGACTATATGCAACTAATTCACCATTGGTACAATTAATTAGATCTTTTATATCAAGTCCGTAAATGATACCCTTTATTAGTAATTCATCTTCAGGATACTCTGCTACTAGATCGTTATAATATGTATCAAATTTCTTTAATTCGTTTCTAGTAGTCTTATATTCATCGAGAAGTTCTTTAGTTAGTTTTTGAACAGAACCATCTTCAATGATAGTTATATTTATTCGATGGTCTAACTTATGATATTCTCCAGATATGTTCATAAAGTATTTCCAAGTAGTACGATCCTCAGGCTCGTCTCCTAGAATACTTGTGCCGTATATTTTAACAAGTTCATTGTTAATTTGTATTGCTGTGTCTATACTGAGAATGATTAAACTTTTAATCAATCTTACAGTATCTTCAATATATTTTGTAGTTGTAATCATTGTTTTTCCTCAATATGTAAACTGAAATAAAATAAGTAAAAGGACTTTATTATGTCAAAGAAAACAGAAGCTAAGATTCCGTCTGTCATTAATGAAAATAAAAATCTGGCAGCAGTAGTTAGTAAACTAAATACTGACGATAGAACTAGTGCTCCTAAGCAATTAAAGACTGCTAATCTACCAGACATATCTGAATCTATAAAAGATAAAATAACAAACAATGAAACCATAGTTAGATTATTTCCAGATATAGAGCTTAGCATACAGATAATGGTGTCATCTATCTTATCACCTAACGACATGTCTAGTACCAGTATCATCTATGGGATAGATGGTTTAGAGTTACCAACAGACGTTAAAGTAGGGTTATTAGAGAACATTAAATCTTATGTATCAAATAACTACAAGATGGAAGATAAATTGTCAACTATTATAAGGGAGGCCTTATTTACTAAGGGTGCATATATAGAAACAATTATACCTGAATCATCTGTAGATGCTATGATAAATGGTACTGGTGAAGTAACGAGTTTAGAGGCATTCGTTAATGATAATTTAGATACTTCTAAACTAAAGATACTTGGTGACGATGAAAAAAGCGTAGCTACATTCTCTTTAGAAGATATGGATTTAAGTTTATCTAAAAATGAAAATGTAAAATCGACTATATCTGTAGAAATATCAGATGAGGATTTAGGTATAGATATAACTGATAATTATTCTATATTAGCAGCAACTAGTAAAATGTCTAAAATAGTAACTAATAAAATAAGTACTGAAATGTATAAAGAGGATACTGTTACTGACGATGACGATGACTTCTTTAATAAATTATTTAAGCCAACTACTGTTAATAATAAAAGTGGTTCGGTTACAGTTCTTACTGAAGATGAAACTAATAGAGAAAGCATTGGTATGCCTTTAACTATGAAATTACCAGTAGAATCAACTATACCTGTTTATGTTAGTGGTGATGTTACTAATCATTTAGGTTACTTTGTATTGCTAGATGATAAAGGAGTTCCTATTACTAACAGTTCTGATTTTACTGTATCTAACGATGACTTTAAAAATAACTCTGAGATAAAAGCTAAATCTATTATAGATAAAGCATCTACTGCAATCAATGGTTATTCTAAAGCTGTTCCTAAAGTTGAGAATATAGAAGAGATCTATAGTTATGTGGTTAATCAAAAACTAAAGAATAAACTTAAAAACGGCTTACTAGGTGATTTAGCAGATTTTAGTAAAGATAATAGTGAAATATATAGGACTATGCTTAGTAGGGTTTTATCTAAACAAAAAACTAAAATACTATTTGTTCCAAAAGAACTAGTTGCATTTTATGCTTTTAAATTTAGAGATAATGGTACTGGTGAATCTTTATTAGAAACTATATCAGTATTATCTAGTATTAGAGCTATTCTTTTATTCTCTAGAATAATGGCAAATATTAAGAACTCTGTAACTACAACTGAAGTATCAGCCACATTAGATGAAAATGATTTAGATCCATCTAAAACTATGGATAAAATAGTATCTGAAGTTATGCGTAGTAGAAGCACACAAATGCCTATAGGTGTTACTAGAGTGGAAGATCTTGTTGATTGGACTAAGAAAGTAGGTTATAAGTTTAATTTTAAACATGACAGTTTACCAGATATGGACATTACAACAAGTGAAGAGAATACTAGTAAAGTAGTTCCTGATTCAGATCTAGATGAAGAAATAAGAAAGCAAATACTTATGTCTTTCTCATTACCACCAAAAGCAGTTGAAGATGGTTATGATAGTGATTTTGCAACTACCATAGTACAAAACAATGTTTTATTTACTAAACGTGTTATGGTACATCAAGATATATTGGCACCTTTAGTTGCTAACCATATTAAGATTATCCTTAAGAATGATATGATTATCTTTAACGAGATTAAGGATACTATTAGTAAAAATATAACTGCTATTATTAGAGAACTTAAAAAAGAAAAGAACGATCTTGTATCTAGTAAAGATATAGATAAAGACAAGCTTACTATATGGCTCACAAATGCTTATATAGATAAAATAACAATAAGTTTCCCTAGAATAGAAGAGCATGAAACTGATAACATGAAAGAATCTTTTGATAATTATAAAGATAGTCTTGATGATTATATAGAAACATTCTTTAGTACAGATGCTTTACCAGATGAGTTAGCTGGTCAATTAGTAGATAAAATGGATGACTTTAAGTTAGCTATACAAAATAGTTTACTTAGAAAGTGGATGAGTGATAACAATTACTTACCAGAATTACTAAATGCTACTACTGTTGATAAAGATGGTAAACCTATTTATGATGTCCTTGGCGAATATGAGACTTATCTTAAAACTCTTAGCGAAATCATTGTTCCGTTCATGAAACAAAATAATGATGATGTAGAAAAGATAGATGCTAAAGTAGATAAAGCAGAAGGAAATGATGAAGAAGAAGAAGACGATTCATACGATGATGATAATGCATCAGATGATGAAACAGAAAGTACTGATGTAGATGATGATAATAGTGACGGTAGTGATGACGCAGAGAATGCAGATGATTCTAATACAGACGATGGTGATCCAACAGATGACCTTGAACCAGATAGTGGAGATACTGATGGTGATACAGATGACTCTGAAACAGACGATGGTACAGAACCACCTGAACCAAGTTTCGATTAAAAGAAAAAAGTACAGTATATACTATATAGCACAATGCTATATAGTATATGTATTTAGATTTTCTCTATTGTATAACTGTTAGTTAGTTTAGATTTAACTAATCTAAAGATATCTCCATCATCAGTTGTCAGAATGATAATATTGTTAACAAGTTCCTGTGCAGTAAGAACAGTATTTATTAAACTATTTAAGATAGGTGTAAGATCATCTTTAATATATTTAACTGTACCTCTACTTACATCAGTTAACTCATATTTAACATCTAAGTTACGAGTATTGATAAGAGTAAGCTTTTCACCATACAATAACTTACCTACTTTTTTACTGTTAAGTGTATCCTCTATTTCTAAAGAACTTAAAGCTGTTGCATTTTCTTTAAGTACTGTGTAAAGATCAGATAATAATGCTTTATGTAAGCTAGCTTCTCTAACATCAGTAAAATGCTCTATAGTATGCAATAGACTCATGTAGTCATCTGAGAAACTATCGACTTTTGTACGAGCACCGATCATAGATCTAAAATAGTTATTAACTAACTTAGTAATAGAACCATCTATAGATTTAAAAGCTTTAGACAGTAAAGAGTTTTTACTATGTTTATGTTTAGCAATGAAATCAGCAACCTCTTTAAGATTATCGCTGTTCATGACAGTCTTATAATAGAAAGTCTCTGTTGGGTCATTATTAACTCTGTTAACCATAAAAGTATCTATGATCATAACTTCCATAGCTGTATTTTCAAACATACCATCTTTGTTATCATGTACAATGAAATCCATTCTATTAAACATCTCTTTAACACTGTCAACTATCTCAAGTCTATCAACAAGTAAGTTTAACTTATGGTCAATTTTACCTTCAACTATTTTACCACTAATTACGTTAGTTGTATCATATACACTAGCATGTTCTAAATAATTCATAGTCTTTTCTTTCTCCTCATCTGTTTTCTTCTCTATCTTATTTTTAAACGTACCATCTTCACTAACAATAACTCTAACACATTTTAAATCAGGCGTTGTAAGGAATAGAAATTCATTACCGTCTAATGGAGTCTTCGCAACTATCTCTTTCTTTTTAGGCTGTGCAGCCTGTTGTGCTGGTTGCTTTGGATACTGTTTGTTAATCATATCTTCAACGTAATCCAATGCTCCAAAGTTCTTACCACTATGTTTAACATCAGTACCTTGTGGTGTTCCAGTTGGAACTGTACTATTAAATATACCACCTCCAGCATTAGCAGCGTACATCGGATCTTGTTGCTGTTGTTGCGGAGGATACATACCTTGCTGCTGCTGCATAAACATTCCATTATTTTGTTGTTGCGGAGGATACATATTCTGCTGTTGCTGCTGTTGAGCATTCATCATTTGTTGTATGTGCGGTAGAAATGCGTTGTAATCATTTATCTCTTGTTGATTGAACGGTATTCTAGCTGTTTTCATCGCCTCTAGTTTATTGAAATAATCAATTTGAGCTTGGTTTAATGCCATTTGTTTTCCTTTATATTTGTATTTGATACTGCCTGTATCTATATTAATAATATATCATTATTAACTATTTAAAAACGATAACTTAGATTAATCTAAGTTATCTATTTCAACCTCTATCTCTGAATTAAGAATCTCTTTATTCTCAATTATCTTACCATTAAACATCTTATCCAATAACATAATGCTTTCCATAATATCTTCTTTTGGTTTAAGTCTACCACTGGCCATGTCTAATGTTATAAATGGATTTATTCTAAGCTTTGGTGTAGGTGCTTTCTTAGGTAAGTATAATATACTACCCATAAATAAATCTGGTCCAGTAATAGTTCTAGTTGCTTTTGGAAATACTTGTGATTTACTCTTAGTAACATTCTTACCACGTTCTTGTAACTCAAGTACAGAAGTAATCTTATGGTACTTATTATCGCTAGCATAATCAGTAAGTAACATTGTGATGTTTTGGTTCGAACTCTTGATAAGTGTGAATATCTTCTTAGAAGATATGTTAGCATTGAATATTCTAGTAACCTCATTTATAGCAAGATCTTTCTTAAGAGATTTTCTAGTAAGTTCAAAAATAGTCTTATTTATACCAAGTATGATATCATACATAATATAGTACAGAACATCTATATATCTATTAAAGATATTATTGTTATAAGTTTTACTATTTAAAAGCCACTCACTATACTTACCAAGTATAACTGCTAACAAATCAAAGAAGTCGTTAACCATAATCCCTATCTCCGCTAACTTTGTCTTAATTAGATTATCTATATAAGACTTTAAAGATATGAAATGATCAACTATATCAGCATAGATTCTATCTGCAGAATAATTATTCTTGAATATGATTTTACCTAACATAAGCTTCCAATATACCAGCTCATTTTTTATATCTCCAGAGTTAATAACATCTACCATTTCATTAGCATTAGCAGGCAATGCATCTAGAGTGTATATTAAGCCCACTATGATGTTTTCTACGTAAGGAGTAGTTTTACCCTTTGGAACTAAAACTTTAACGTTATGGCCAATGTAATGCGTTTCTTTAAGGCTTCTTGGTTTAAGCTTTATAGATTCATAAATATCATGTGTTTCTTGATACTTACTAACATCTTGATCATATGTAATTATTGGTTCTATGCCAGCATATTTTAAGAATGTATCTTTAAAACCATACTCTGCTAACAGGTATAATGCTATAGGTGGTACGATACTTCCAAGGTCATCTTTTATTGCTCTAGTAGAAACTCTATATATAGTAGATGATATAACCTGTCCAGCTATCTTATTACCATTTAATATAACGTTTCTATTAGTACGTGTAAAAATAAGTTTATCTCTTAATAAACGAATGAAGACCTTTTTCTCATCTGGACTCACAACTGTATCAGAAAGAACAGGCACTATATGGTACTTGGTATCAGATATATGCATCATACCACCATCTTCTAAAAATGGCATGTAGAGATATCTTTTAGGTAGTGGTGCTCCATTGTAACTAAATAATAGTTCTATCTTGTAAATATCAGATACTGCAATATCATAATTTATTCTGTTATTTCCAGTTGTAAATAGAGTATCATATTCTTCTTTAGGAGACAACATTCTCCATCCATGATATTCTAGTTTCTCTGTAGCCGACTTCATGGCACTTCTAATTATAGCATCTATGTAATCTGGTGCTGATTTAACAGATTCAGTAGCTATACCATTAACAACGGCATCGTTAAAATGAGGAACACAGTCATCCATCATTTTACTTAATACATCATTCATATATTCTCCTTATATAATAATTCAATTAACTCATGTAATGACAATTTTTATTTATAAATTGTCGGTAAAAACTTAATGATGCTACCCAATAACCCAATAGCATTAGTAGTAGTCTTTACTCGTTCAGCATATACTTTATGTTTATGTATCTGCTCATCCCTGATGATGCCTAATGTATTAGACAAAGCATCACTTTTTATTTTTAATAAACTTGACTTATATCCGATAAGTTTGGTTTCTCTTTCTATAGTAGCTAAATCTACAGCTGTTACATATTTTAATTCCTCCATTTTACTTTCATGTCTTCGTTTTACAGTTTCATTACTTAACTGTCGTTTAGACAACTCTACCTTATTATCTTCTATGTCTAATTTCCTATATAATAACTCCTTATTAACATCCTCTAAAATTAATTTCTTATCGCCATTAAATCTGGCTAACTCTTCTGTCTTATATATTCCTATATCGTCAAGTTCGGATAACTCATACTCTGTTCTATCCGTCAATAACTCATTGTCCTTCTTTATTATATACGTAACGCCATTAGCTTTAGTATTAGATGGATTAGATAGGAAACGTTGTACCTTATTACCTAATTGCATATAATAAGGTCTATAAGGATTATCGTTATCTACTATATCTATCGATACTGTATTTGGATGGTCATCATTGAGTATCTTATAACGCTTTAGTTTATCTGTTTCAGTTAGTGAGTTTGGATGTTTAACTATATCAGTTGGCATCCCTTTAACTATAGCAACGTTATTATTGCTAACAAATAAATATTTATAATGGTCTATATCATATTTTGGTATGTATGTTACGATTCGTATAGTGATAGAATTATTAAGACTACATGTAGCTATCTTTGATTCTATTTCTTTTATAGTATGCTCTGTTAAATCTGCTACTTTCCTATAATACTTCATTAATGAATGAATATTAACTCCAGTAACATCAAGTATACTATAACGTTCTATTATATATACTCCAAGACCACTACTCTTATCCATATCATCCTTAGTATTATACTTTATGCCAAATGATGTTATATCGCTATAGTTACGTATAGGTAATGCTATGTTTCTCTCATCTACCATAAATAGATTATTACCCATATTAGTAAATACATGCTTCGTATAATCTGGATTGCCATAATGTTGGTTGCGTACAATGTTATCATCGTTAAATGAATTATTTATTCTATTGGATTTAAATACTTCATCGTTGTATCTTTGTTCTGGACTTTCAAAAACTCTATTAAATTCAGATACAGGTGTAAAAGGTACATTCATATATTCTCCTTGTATTTTATTATACGAATAGATTTAGAGACATTATATTTCCACATCTATTCGTATTTATACATAAATAATATATGGTTAAGATTATTTCAAAAAAAAAATAAGATGTATGCTACGCCAACTAAATGACGTAACATATCTTTTTTGGCAGTATCTTTACTTAACTATATTACTGCTACCGCAAACGTACATTTCTATACGGACTCATACTTTAAAACTATAAGGAGTTAAGAATTCTAAAGTATGTTTCTTTCCCTTATAATACATCATTCGATTACTTAGGGAATACATATATCAGCTATATGTCATGTAAATAATATATAGTTAAAATATATTTAAAACTGATAAAAGATACAGTACTGTATGGAATTAACCATACAGTACTATTGTATCTAAATGCATTGTTTTTTGGATATACTTATATCAATCAGTTATTAAACTGTTGCAAAGTTTTTAGTAACTTTACCTAGTGATTCTTCAATACCGCTAATGTTAATAACAGTTAGGATAGGTAGTTGAGGAACATGTAAGAATCTTGGTAATGTAGAAAGTTCTCTAACGATGCTTCCACCTCTGTTAGCAACAACATCTAAAGAAACTTCTGGAGACCAGAAACATACACCGAAACCAAGTGGGTTAACTTTTTCATTTTTACTTGCACTTGTATCACCAAATGAAATGAACATTTTACCTTTAACTAGTGGATTTTGAGTAGTAGCTAAATGTACTTCAAACTCATCACCAATTTCAATTTTACCAGTACCATTTGTTAAGTATTGTGCAGTTCTACTATCTGTACCGATAAGTACTGAAGTTTTACCAGCAACACCACCATTAAGAACTTTACTAGCGATAGCATAGTTAGACTCAATGAACATTTTGATAACTTCATCTTTGATTTTACCAGTTAATGTACCTTTAATATCTTCCATTTTCTCACCAGATCTAACTGAGTCAATGTTGTTAGCGATATTTAAGTTTGTTTCATTGTAGTAAGCATCTACAAAGAATCTTGATACACCAAGGATTGCAGCATCTTTAACATTACCATTAGATGTAATTTGTCTTAAAGTTTCAGAGAATGAAACAAGAGTATTTACAGCTTCAAGAGACATTTTGATACCAGTGAACGCTACTTGTGAAGCAAGGTATGTTGCATCATTGTCAGTATCATTAGAGTTACCAACAGTTTTAAGAATTGTTACACCTGATCTAACTGGAACAGTATAGATTTGGTTATGAATATCAACACCAACTAATTGACCTCTTTGTCTAATGTTAGAGTTAGTTGTATAAGCTTCTACAGAGTAAGCTCTTGGTTTACAAGTTTCAATAACCGCAGCAATAGCTTTATAGTTATCATCAGCTTCATCAAGAATGTTTCCACCAGCATCAAGTACTTCAACAAGTTTAACAGAAGAACTATATACAGCAACATCACCAATTTGAGTATTACCATCACCATGAAGAACAAGTTCAACTCTAACAGTATAGTTTTGAGCAAGTTGTGCTAAGATTTCAGAACCAGCACCATTCCATTGTTTAGTAGCAGCAGTATTTAAGATCATTCCATCTGTTGTGAAAGAAAGCATTAAATCTTTGTTGTGATCTTGTGTACTATATGTGAAGTTTGAATGTGGTAACATTGCAATGTTAAATTTGAATGTTTCAGTAACTTCATCACCATCACCATTTTTACCAGTAAGATCAAAGAATACATCTTGAACTTGAACTCTTCTATCAAGAGCATCAGTATTGTCCATAACACCTTTAGCAAGTTGTGCATCAGTTTGAGAAACACCTAATACAGAAATAGCTTTACCCATTTTTAATGGAGCAGTAGTGATTTTCTCACCTTTTTCAGTATTTACAGTTTTAAGATCAGCAGCAAGTACAGCAGCATTTTCTTCTCTTAATACAGGAACAAGTAAGTTTTTATCTACAGATAAGATAGTTGGATCAACGATAGCTTTAACGATTGATTTTTTGTTAAATTTACCTCTATCAGATGCACCATTAGTACCTCTTGTAACTTCATCATAAAGATTGATAACTCTAGCTTCAATACTAGCACCAGAAGATGTAGGATCGATTGTAACAGTTGGGAAGAATAGTTCACCAAATGCATCTTGTTTAGAAGCAAGTAAGTTATATACAACAGAGAAGTAAACAGCAGAGTTAATAGTTTGACCATCAAAAGACTCTACAGAGATGTTTTCTGTATCCATGATATCTTCAACACCAAGTGCCATAGCATCTACAGTACCAACAACATTTTGTGCAGTAACAGCTTTAAGGTTGTTTAAGTTTTGTCTAGCAGCAGTTGGATCCATTGCAAGACCAGCAACTAGTTGTGCAGCTTTTAATTGTGCAGCAGTTGGATCAAAGTCAGACATACCTTCAGCAGAGATAACTGTGTCGATTGTATTTTGTACAATTTCGTTAAGTGATTCTAAGCTAGACTTAGCTGTAGCGGCAGTACCTTCATCCATACTTTCTGAAGAGATTACAACTTGTGCAATTTCTGGTCTGTTAGTAAGACCGTGTACTGTTAAACCTGTTTTCATTCCGTCAATAAGACCTACGATGTTTGTTTTATCCATAATGGGATCCTTTTATGTTTATTTTGTTTTGTTTAAAATTAAAAAATTTTTAAAATATCTACTGTCATATATATCACTAGATTTAAAATACTTAAATGCAAAATTAATTAATTCAGTATGTAACGTTGCTTTATCAACATTATTACTAAACTTTATAAAATTACTAAATCCTTCTTTTAGGATCACATAGATTGTATTATTTTCATATGTCAATATAAATGTGTCTTTTACGTCAACATTTTGGTTGTTCGATAATGTTTCTATTACCTCTCTAGCATCTTCTGCTATATTTCTACCATTATAAAGACAATCTATTTTATTTCCAATAGTAGTACCATCATGATGAACGAATAGAGTTTCATGCATAAATTTATTAATTAGTATAAGATCTTTAAAATCTAATCTAGACATTTTAGATATCTTGTCATCTGTTTCATTCTCTATATCAGTGCCTAAATCTGACATAGTAACCTTAGCATTATCCATAGATACTTTAGTATACCATGGTACAAATACTATACTCAATTCATTTTCCATATTATCATCCTTTGATTATTTACTTAAATAATGAATTAAAAAAGTTTAACAACCAATAGCAGCTAGCCAAATCCACTTCTTCATGTGTACTCCTTTAATAAAATATTTATATCATTAAAAATGATTTTTAGCAAGAATTAATATTAGTGATATAAATAAATTATAAGGAACTATAGATGCAGAAAATGGATATAATATTCAAATCTATAACTTTACTATATAGAGAATCATTTATAGAGAACAATGATACAAACAATAGTAACGATTTAGTTAGAACAATTTTAAATACTATTGTAACGGATAGTAAATATAGTATGCTTGGTGCTGGAGCTGATAAAATAGAAAATCTTAAAAAGTTTACACTTGAATTATGTAATAGTAGCGATAAACCATTTGATAAGGAAATGATAAGACAAACTGTTTCTTTAATAATGGGTGAAGACGTAGCTACAGTTGAGATATTGATGAGGACTATCGAAGATGATCTAGTTGAAGAGAAATTAAAAAGAGCTATATTGACTCTTAAAAGATACTTAAATAATTACTATAAAGAATACCAAATAAATGATGTTCTTAGTAAAGCACACTATAGATTTAAAAATAATAGAAGTGGTATAAAAAGTACAAATGACTTCATTGCTAACTTAGTAACTAATTTAGAGGCTTTAGAGCTAACTAGCAAAACAAAAGATCCTGCTATAGCTAATGAAGTTGACCTTGGTGATGAGAGTGGTTTATCAGAAGTACTAGACAGCGTTAAAGATGATAATACTACATTACCTAAATTAAAAACTGGTTGGCAGGGATTTAATACTATTACATCTGGTGGTTTCAGAAGAGGTGAGATGGTTCTATTGGCATCTTTGCAACATAAATATAAATCAGGTACTACTAACAGTCTATTCATGCAAGTAGCTATGGAAAATGAACCTAAGATGATTGATGGTACTAAAAAACCATTACTACTATTAATCAGTTTAGAAGACGACATGGTTATTACTACTGACTTTATGTATAGATACTTATATAACGATGAACATGGAGAACTTCCTGACTTTAGTAAAGTAACTCCTAAAGAGGCTAGTGATTATATAAAGAAGAAACTAAGCGTTAATGGATACCATATAAAGATGCTTAGAGTTAATCCAACTGAATGGTCTTTTAAACATTTATTCAATAAGATAATCTCTTACGAAGCTGATGGTTTTGAATTACATGGAGTATTCATGGATTACCTTGGTATGGTTCCTACTGTTGGCTGTAATTTAAGTGGTCCTATGGGTACAGACATAAGAGATCTATTTAGAAGAGTAAGAAACTTTTTCTCTGTTA
>Ga0256828_1001542_pt1 | contig 14242 bp, 16 predicted proteins | sample CV88metaG_FD_185993 | JGI IMG/M metagenome (GOLD analysis project Ga0256828, IMG submission 185993) | Hydrothermal vent microbial communities from East Pacific Rise, Pacific Ocean - CV88 | ecosystem: Environmental > Aquatic > Marine > Hydrothermal vents | place: Pacific Ocean: East Pacific Rise...
TTTTCCCTCTCTTTAGGAGTAACCTTTGAATAGACTACTTTTGTTAGAAGATGACCCCTCACTCTCTAAATCATTGATGAAGTATTTGCGACAAAATGGATATAGTGTTGATTGGGCTAAAAATGGGGAGGAGGCACTCTCTTTAAGTTATGAGAATGAGTATATGCTCTATTTACTCGATATTAATGTCCCTCTACTCAATGGGATTGACCTGCTTAGTGCACTACGTGAAGCAGAAGACAAGACGCCTGCTATTATTATTAGTGCACAGATAGATGTACACTCTGTGACACAAGGGTTTATTGCTGGGGCTGATGATTATGTAAAGAAACCATTTGATCCAGAGGAGTTACTTATCCGTGTTCAGGCAAAGACCAGTCAGTTTGTAAAGTATCTCTCTTTTGGAAAGTATAAGATAGATTTAAAAACAAAACAGATTTATGAAGGAGAGCTCCCTCTCTATTTTGGTAGGGTACAGCAAAATCTCTTTATCTCATTGGTACAAAACTATCCAAACCCTGTAACCAAAGAGGAGTTGATGCTTTTGTTAGATAAACCTTCAGATTTGGCACTACGTGTTAATATTACTACATTAAGAAATACACTTGATGTAGAGATTAAGAGTGTAAGAGGAGTGGGATATCAAATTATCTGAAAAGGAGTCATTTAGGAAGAGTTTTATTCTCTTTTTTCTTGTTATGGAACTCTTTTTAGGGTTTATCTTCTATCAATACTATACTATTGAAGAGGAGCACTTAGAGGAGAGTATTTTTCTACAAATGAAAAACTATTCACTGAGTTTTACCGATAATCGTTTTGATATTGATATTTTATCTTCCTTAGAAGGGCATCATACTTATGAGCTATATAGAGATGAGAAGAGTCTTTTTATCTTACTCCCTTTCCCTTCAAGTACAACCGATATTTTAAAAGTATACTACCCTTTAAAGCGCTACCAAATAGAACTAGATAGCCTAGAAAAACATCTCTTTATTCAGTGGCTTATGTTAAGTGTGGTAGCACTCTTCATTGCACTACTCTTCTCCTGGTATGTTCTACGTCCTTTACGTGAGGCATTACTACTTTTAGAGACCTTTATTAAAGATATTATTCATGATTTAAATACCCCTTTAACCTCTATTCTTATTAATTTGAAGATGATGGACAAGAAGAGTGAGGAGGTAGAAAGTATTTTACAAAGTGCCAAAACCATAGCTATGCTCCATCATAATCTCGATAACTACCTTCGTGAGATGCAACTTGTAAGTGTAGCGTTTGATCTAAAAAAGAGTATAGAGGAGCAAGTTGCATTTTTTAAACCTCTGTATGACTATCTTGAGTGGCGAGTAGAGGTTCCCTCTTTAACACTTCAAAGTGATCCACATGCTTTTGCTAGGATTGTTTACAATCTTTTAAGTAACGCATGTAAATATAATCGAACAGATGGAACTATTACTATTTTTATGAAAGAAGAGTCTCTTTGTATTGCCAACAGTAGTTATGGTATAAAAGAACCCTCTCGTATATTTGAACGTTTCTATAAGGAGAGTGAACGAGGGCTAGGGATAGGATTACATATAGTAGAGAAGCTATCTGATGAACTTCATATTGAAAAAGAAGTCAATGTTTCACAAAATCGTGTTAAGATATGTTTAAATTTACACAATATTCTTCTAAAGTAACACTAAATTAACAATTCTACTTTATACTTCCTCCATGGCAGTCGTTAGATATAGAAACTAGCCCAAAAAATATAGAAAGTCATATGATGACTTTATAAAGGATATAAAATGAAAAAAACTTTAATTTTAACCTCACTCTCTTTAAGTGCAGCAGCACTATTGGTAGGGTGTGGAAGTAGTAGTACAGAGTCAACAGCAACAGGTACATTTATTGATGCAGCTGTAGAGGGGTGTAGCTATGAGACTTCATCTGGTTTAACAGGTACAACCGATGCACAAGGACGTTTCCAATATAGAAAAGGTGATAGAGTAAAATTACATCTTGGAAATCTTGTTTTGGGAGAGAGTACACCACAAGAAGATGGCTTGCTTACCCCAGATGATATCTCTGGAGAAAACAGTGATGCAAAATTACTTATTTTGAGAACACTTCAATCACTTGATAGTGATAAGGATCCTTCAAATGGTATTACTATTTCAAAAGAGACCGTTGAAGCACTTTCTGATATTGACACAACCGATATTGCTACCTTAACAGAAGAGGAGTTATTGGCATTAGATAGTGATGTACGTACTACTTTAGATGAAAATAATGATGGTGCTATTGATGTTGATGAGACAGATGCTGTTACGCATTATGATACTAGTTTAAATACATGGTATACCAATCATGGAGGTAGTGAAACTAGAGGAAATGGAGAGAGAAATGGAAATGGAAATCATGGTGAAAATGCACATGATACAAATCAAACAACCAATAGTGCAACCTCTACACTCTCCTCTTTAACACCTGAACTTAAAGAAGCCCTTGCATATATGGGTAATGAAGAGAGATTGGCGTATGATGTCTATACCTACCTCTATAACTATCATATTGCGAATAATGGTGTTGAGGTTAAGCAACTTAGTAATATTGCTAAGGCTGAAGTAAAACATGTTCAGACGGTACAGTCTCTTGTAGTAAAGTATGCATTAAATAGTGCTCCAGAGAATGTGACAAAACCTGTTGCTAGTAGTTCAGTTAGCTTTGAAGATATGCCAAGTGGAGAGTATGGTATTGTAGCTATTCAAGAGCTCTACAATGCACTTGTGGCAAAAGGTGAGACTTCAAAAGAAGAGGCTCTAATGGTAGGGTGTATGGTTGAAGTGACTGATATTACAGATTTAGATGAAAAAATTGAAATTGCACAAGCGTCTAATGCAGAAGATATTGAAGCATCATTTACAAACTTAAGAAATGCAAGTTACAACCACTATTGGGCATTTGATAAAGGGCTTAAAAACTTAGGTGTAACCAATGGTTGTTATGTAGAAGGTGATGCTCTTCTTACAAATAAAGAGGGTGTTTACCCAACAAACGATTAATTCTCTTTTTGCATAAGGGTATGAGATGCCCTTATGCTCTCCATTCTCATACTTTCCTTTTCATACTCTTTAACCTTTAACTTGCTATAATAAATAGAAGCATAAAGGATGAAGCATGTTAAAATATATAGGACTACTTCTTTTTTTTTCTCTCTTAAGTTATGGCTATACCGATAAAAGAGAGTATGCCAAGAAGATAAGAAACATCCCCAGTATTAGCTATAAGCAGATTATTAAACAACTACATCCACTAGATGGTAACGCTTCAAATAATATACGAGATGAATTTCTTTCATGGAATGAAAATAGTAACTATACAGCTATTGATTTTACACACACACTACCTACGCAAATCCTCAAAATAAGAGAGAATTATGCTGTTGTTTTTTATGATTTTGGATTCGATAAGTATGGAGTAGTTTTTGATAAGAATGCTAAGGTAAGAGATATTGTACTCTTGGCATACCGTAAAGGCAATAATGAATGGCAAGTTGAACGGACGGTAACACTCGATAGCCCTCAAAAAGGCATTTTTTTGGCAAAAGATGAATATCGAGGCACAGAGTGGATTATACCTCAGGAGCAAGGAGAGATGATTCGACTTGAACAGAGTCTGTTTCTTATTTGTGTAGGAGATGATGGTAAGTTTCATATAGAGAAGACAAGTTACCAAGCACTCTACAAAGTTGAAGATAAAAATCTTAACAATTTCTATAGAAAAAGTATGAAACTTCTGCCAAAAGAGGAGCGTAAAGCCTTAAAAGAGGTACAACGTGCTTGGCTTAGTTACACTACAAAAAAGTGTAGTACTTTTTTAAAACAAGCCACTGCACCAGAGGAGAACTCTGTGCATACACGTAGCCATAAAAGTGAATGTCTCTATGAAGAGACACGAAGACGTGCGAAAGAGCTTCAATCTCTCTACCATTATCTAAATTATTATAAGTAATATGTAGAGTTACTCCTCTACATAACTCTTTCTAAACCCATGTAAAACCTTATACGCCTTGTAGTTCATAGGCTTGGTTTCTGAGAAGTGAGGTTTTTCATTTTTAAACTTTTTCCTGTTTTTGTGATGTTCTCTCTTTTTGAAGCTTGGTTTGTGTTGGTTTTTTCCGTGGTGTTTTTGTTGTACGTTCTCTTTTTGGGTGACGACATCTTTTTGTTTTTGTTTACGTTGAGGGTCTTTCTCTACAAAGACAGGTTCTCTTGTCCATGGATCCATCTCGGTGTAGTACATCAACGCTGAGTAGGTAGAAGGGGTAGGGATGAAGACTTGCACTTGCTCTGGGTTTAGGTGTAGCTCTTTGTTGGCAAACGCTTTTAAGTTTTGCATATCTTCTAGTTGACTTCCGGGGTGAGCAGCGATGAGGTAGTAGGTGAGAAACTGTTTTTTCCCTGACTTTTTGTTAAGGTCGTCAAAGTCTGCTTTAAACCTCATGAGGGTATTTTTGTCTGGTTTGTTCATGAGCTTTAACACTTTGTCATCTATGTGTTCGGGTGCCACTTTCATCTGCCCTGAGATGTGGTGGTCAACAAGGGTTTTGAGGTAGGCTTTACCGTGCTTTTTGTCCTCTTGTATGAGGTCGTAGCGTATGCCTGAGTTGACAAAGGCTTTTTTGACGTGAGGTAGGTCACGTATTTTGCCTAGTAGCTCTATTTGTGGGGCGTGGGTAGGGCGTAAGATGGGGCAAACTTGAGAGCTCGTACATGGGATGTCTTGGCAGACGCCACTTTTGAGCTTTTTGTCACACTCAAAGCCATACATGTTAGCTGTGGCTCCTCCTACATCGTTGATGATGCCTTTAAAGTCTTTGTGGGCTTTAAATTCGTCTATTTCACTTACGATGGACTTTTGGCTTCGGCTTCGTATGGTACGCCCTTGGTGTACGGTGATGGCACAGAAGTTACACTCGCCATAACAGCCGTGGTGGGTGGTGACTGAAAACTGTATGGTTTGTAATCCACGTACTTCACCTTGGGCTTTGTAGTAGGGGTGTACGTCACGCTCGTAACCTATGTCATAGACGTGGTCTATCTCCTCTTGGGTCATGCTCTCTTGTGGTGGGTTTTGAATGAGAAAACGTCCGTTATGCTCTTGGCAAAGCCCTTTGGAGATGCCTGGTTCGTTGTTGGCATAGAAGTGGTGAAACATTGAGATAAAGGCATGTTTATCTTTGGCACACGCTTCATAGCTTGGGAGTTCAAAAAAGCCCTCTTTAGGCTCTTTGGCAATGTAACAAATGCCGTGAATGTCCTCGTAAGAGCTACCATCACGGTAGGCATGGGTGAGTTCTATAATGGACTTTTCTGCCATACCATACACCAAAACATCGGCTTTGGCATCAAAGAGTATGGAGCGTCTGACTTTATTTGTCCAAAAGTCGTAGTGTGCCACACGTCTAAGACTCGCTTCTACCCCACCAAGGACTAAAGGCACAGTGTTTTTAAAGTGTTGGCGTATAAGGTTACAGTACTTCATTACAGCTCTGTCTGGGCGTCTATTGTTCACAGCACCAGGGGTAAAGTCATCACTTTTTCTAAACTTTTTTGTAGCCGTGTAGTTGGCTACCATGCTGTCCACCAGTCCACCACTCACTCCCCAGTAGAGTAGGGGTTCACCTAGTCTTGTAATGTCATCTGCTTTGTTGATATCTGGTTGGGCAATGACACCTACACGGTATCCAGCATCGACAAGTAGTTTACCTACAATAGCAATACCGTTGTAAGGGGTGTCCACATAGGTGTCGCCACTGACAAGAATGACATCTAGCTGACTCCAGCCTAATTTTTTGAGCTCTTTTTTGGTGGTGGGTAGAAACATGGCTGTCCTTTAAGGTGTTAGGGTGTGAAAAAGTCTTTTAAATTCTTCAGGTATTTTAGCAGGTTTTGCCTCATGAAGATAGACCAAAACCACCTCCATGCTAAAAATCTTCCTCTCCTCTTTAAAAATCTCTTGTAACAGTACCATAGAGGAGTTTTTAAGCTTAAGAATGGAAGAACGCACCTCTAGCATATCGCCAAGCGTTGCCGTAGCTAAAAAAGAGGCTTTCAAGTCTCGCACCACAAATCCACTAGCCTCTCCCTGATGAGGCACCAACCCTTGAGTAAAAAAAAGCTCACTCCTAGCACGTTCACAATACTTTATATAGTTCGTATGGTAAACAATACCCCCTAAATCGGTATCTTCGTAATAAATGCGAATTTTCATTTTCTTACCTTGGTTTTTTCTTGTTAAATTATACTAAAAGTTTTTTACTTTTTAGAAAAAAGAAGAAAATGATTCTCTCTAAGGTTGCTGTGACTTAAAAAGATTATAATCAGGTTTTATATTATTATTAAAGGATATATCATGGCAGTACCTGAAGATGTAGGGTGTAACAATGAAGTATGTGTAGATGCGCCAAAGTGTCAAAGAACCGTAATTTGGGAAAATGGGACAGCAAGAGAAGTGAAAAGTTTTGGAGGTACACCAGATAAAGGGTGTGGTAAATTTATCCCTCGTAAAGAGGAGAAGAAGTAGGAGACTACTTCTTTGGTTTTAGGGAGAATTTCCCTATCTCTTCTAAAAAAGTAGTTGCATACGAACCTTTTGGAAGGTAGAATGTAACGGTAAGATGTTGTTGCGTGGTGTCATAAGAGGTCTCTACCTCTTTTGGCCATATCCATGCGAAGCGTCTGTCTCCTTTGAGGGCATTGAGTTCTGTGTCATCAAAGGGTTCTTCTAAGTAGTAGGCGTCACTCTTAGCACGCTCTACATTATCTCCACATAACAATCCAGTAGGAGAGACTCTCTTCTTTTCAAAGTCATGGGCAGAAGATAGCATATCTTTTACAAAAGTCTGTTTCCCATGAGGGTAGGGCATAACGATATCCCCTAAAAAGAGTTTAAAGTATTGGGGCTGTTTGGCGAGTACCTCTACCAAGGCTTTTGGGTAGTTAAGTTTTTTTACTGCTACATTTAGAGGTGAAGTAGCAATAATGTTTGAGAGTTTTACCCGTGTACCTAGCCATTTATTGAAGAGGTAACTTTGGTAGGCTGAGACTAAGAGTTTCTCTTTGCTCCCTTTTAGTTTTTTACCACTTTGGGCTATCTCTTTACCTTGGAGGTAGCTTCTGCTGTCCTCTCCAAAGCGTTGGTAGCCATAGTAGTTTGGTATGCCTTTTGTTTGCATCATCTTTGCTGTAGTATTAAAAAATGTAGCATCTTTTTGGTCTATTTGGTGTAGTACAATCTTAAAACGATTTCCTTTGAGATGTCCTATTTTGATGGGGGCTTTGTGGTAGGTTCGCTCTACAATCTCTACCCGTTGGGTGGTTAAGTTTTTGTTGAGCTCTTTTTCTACTTTTTTAGGTAAAGAGATATATTGGATGGTAGTAGCACTCTTATCTTTTAGACCTGCGTAGCCGATGTCTCTCTCTTGTAATCCTGTAGCTTTGGCTAAAACCGTAATGAGTTTCCATGTACTCATATCGGTTTTTTTAATTTTTAAGATAAGGAAATTTCCTTTTCCTGTAAAAGGGTAGAGGGGTATCTCTTCTACAAAAAAGCGTTCAATAGTCTGTTTAAAGTTAAACTTTAAAGCAGTATGGGGGTAGGCGTAGTGTTTTATATGATTCATAAGAGGGATTATAGCAAAAAAATCCCCCTATCCACATTTACCAGGGGCACATTTCATGCCTCCACACTTTCCTTCTAGTTTACTTTTAATACTTCCAGATTGCATACTGTCTAACATCTTTTGTGTCTCTTTTGGATGCGCAATAAACTGATACCCTTTATAGAGAGTAAAGAGTCCATAGAAGATGACCATCATGGCTGCGAGTTTCATCATGGTACCACGCAGAGAGCCTTTTTGTAAAAACTTTGTAATGGTACCTAAAAAGAAGAGGGCAGGAATGGTAGCGAGCCCAAAAGTTGCCATGACAATGGCACCCCACAGAGGGTTAGCTGTACTTGCCGCAAAGATAGCAAACGAATAGACAAGCCCACAAGGGATAATACCATTGAGCATTCCTAAAAGAAAAAAGCTTTGTAGGGAGTGGCTACCAATAAGTTTTCTAAAGGTATCTTGGTACCACCCTTTTTTAGAGACAGACCACTCTGCTGAGTTTAAAAATTTGAGGTTTCCTACGAGTGAGAGCCCTGCTAAAATCATTAAAAAGCCTGTAAGTACAAAAAGAACCCCTTTTGTGGTAGGGGTAAAGGCGATGGCTCTTCCTAGCAGTCCAAACATTGCGCCTAAAATGGTATAGGTTGTTACCCGTCCAAAGTTGTATGCCAAGTGGGAGATGGTCTGTTTTTGCCATGAAGATTTTTGATCGATTTTGGTTGAACTATAGGCTACGACAATACCTCCACACATACCAATACAGTGTCCTACACTCCCTAAAAATGCAGTGGTTAAGATGATAATCAGGTCAATATTATTCATAGAAATCTCTTTTTTGTGATATAAATGTATCAAATAATAGTATTTTTTTGTTAAAATGGTGTTAATTGTAGCCACTAAAGGAAAAAAATGTTTAAAAAGCTTAAACGTAAAGTAAAGAAGATGTTTCGAGAGTTTTTGGTCTATCACAATAGCTCATTGGAGTTTCGTGCAAAAATTCTTACTTTGATGGTTGCTTCAAATGGAGAAATTTCGGAGTGTGAGCATAGAAAGCTTCAAAGCATTAGTAAGATTATCTACCATGACAATGAGGAGAGAGCCGCACTTCTTATTGATACTATCTATGAGTATCATTCTAAAATTACAACAAATAATGGATTGGATTTTGAGCATCTCATTCAGTTGGTTGCTAAAGAGGTAAAAACAGTAAAACGGTTTGCTTCAAAGATTGATTTAGGGCTTTTACAGCTCTTAAAAGAGTGTACAAAAGAGGAAGAAGAGAGACTTTTTCAAGAGCGTATTTTAGAGTTTTTAGAGAACTTAAAATCTAAACAAAAGGAGCTGTAGTGGCAAGTGGATGGGGATGTCAATATTTGGGTAAAAATGAGCAGAGCAATGAGTGGTGTTTAAAACTCAATAAAGTGTGTAACCCTGGAGATAAAGGGTGTATTATCTATGGGCAGGTAAGCTTTTCTACCCCCAATATCTCTGGGGAGCAGGAGCGAAAAGTAAAAGTAAGAAGTGATACACCTTTGAGAGATTAGAAACTATCGTTACGTTTTTCGCGAATACTTACTTTTCGACTCACTTCATCAATGGCAATGTCAAAGAGGTCTATCTCTTTAAGAAGGCTACTAAGTTTTTTGTACCCATAGTTAATGGGAGAGAATGAGGTAGAGTTACTAATATATTGTCCTACATCAGAGAGATTTGCCCAACCATACTCATCCATTGTATACTCCACAGCATTACGCAAGACATTGACCAACCAAACATCCTCTCTTAATGCCTGTTTTGTTTTACGTTTCTCATGTGAGGTGGTAGGCTCTTTTGTATGATCTTTTTCTAAACTTTGCTGCATCAATTTTTCTGTAAAGATAAATTGTGAACACGCTGCCATAAAAGGTTTTGGAGTTTTCTTCTCTCCAAAGCCAAAGACTTTAATCCCTTCTGCTTGTACACGCATCACTACTGGTGTAAAGTCTGAGTCACTTGTCGCAAAGGCAAAGGCATCAATCTGTTTAGTATGAAGCAGATCAATCGCATCAATGGTCATAAGAATATCGGTAGCATTCTTGTTTTTGGAGTAGTCAAACTGCTGAATGGGTTTAATGGCAAAAGCAAGGAGTTTCTCCTCCCAATTTTTTAGGTTCTCTTTTGTCCAGTTACCATACGCCTGACGGATATGGACAACCCCATAACTACTGAGCTCATGGATAATCCCTTCAATGGCTTTATGGGAGATGTTGTCACAATCAATAAAGAGTGCTATCTTTGCTTCATTTTTTAGTACCATTAGTTCTCTTTTGGCGCATAGTAGCTGAGGGTGCTTCTACCAAATTTTTTCTTTTTGACCTTCTCTAATAGCCCAATATTCTCAGGCATATCAAGGTTACTCATGTGCTCGACAATCACTTTCTCACACACCTCTGGTTCAATTTGCTCTATGAGTGCCAAGGTTTTGTCATAGACATCATCCATACCATCTCTAGTTGAGAAAGGAGGATCAAAGTAGAAGTAACTCTTCTCCTTACTCTGTTTAAGAATGCTATAGACCATAGAAAACTTCTCAAAACTATCTCCAAAAAAGAGATGGGTATGAAGAGGGTCAATCGCTTTGGCATTCTTCTCTAAACAGTAAAAAGCTGTTTTGTTATACTCTATAAAGTAACTCTCACTAGCTCCACGACTTAAAGCCTCCAGCCCAATAGAGCCAGAACCAGCAAAGACCTCTACAAAGTTTTTATCGTAGATATCGAACTGTAAGGTGTTAAAGAGGGACTCTTTTAAGATACCTTTTGAACTTCGTGTGGTAAAGATATCGGGTATCTCTATCTTTTTTCCTTTATGGCTACCTGCTGTGATGGTGGTTGTAAATATTTTAATTTTCTCTTTAATCTTTTTCATAAATGTATTTTACCTCAATCAGTCAAAATTGACAATAGTACGTAGCGTATTGATGAGTTTTGCTCTCTCTTTGACATCTTTTCTCTCTTTTCCTGGCTCTGTTGAAGAGATAATGGTACGCCCAGTAATGAGTTTGCTGCCATCTTTTTTACGAATACCCCAATAGGTGTGCATAATCACAGGCTCGCCTTTGTACTCACCAAGGTAGAGGACAATATGACCAGGGACATAGAGCAAAGAGCGAAAGGGTTTGGCATTTTCATTGATAAACTTCTTTTTGTACCATTTTGGCCAATTTTTAATAGTGATTTGCGTACCATCTTTGGCTTGTTTGGAGGAGTTACGTTGTAAGAAGATACCAAAAGCCCCCAAGAAGTCTCGTGTGGTAGCAGAGCAGTCGCGACATCCATAGCCTCCACCCCAACCATAGGGTTCACCATAGAACTCTCTTGCCAATTTTGCTACATTCTCTTTGTTAAAGGCTAGAGGCTTTTTGGCTAAAAGGGTTGGCTTTTTAGGGGTGAGTCTCTTGAGTGCTGCCATTGCGTTGTCTTGACGTGTTGCGCAGAGGTAGGTGCCTTTTTTTTTGGCTAGAGGGAAGAGTGTCCCTATTTTTACCAAACTGACACTTTGGTGTTTCTCATTGTAAAGCCGTAGGTTATCTTGTGTGACCATGGCGTAGTTTCCATTTTTAAAGGCATGGATAAATGCTTTATCTACCAAAGCCAAATCGGAAACCTTAACCCAACCAAAAGCGTAAGAGGCTTGGACAAAAGCCCAACGATGGTCTTTGGAAAAGTGTGAAATATAAAGAGGTACATTCATATGTAGGGCAGAGTTTTGGTTGTAGTCAAATGGAAATCCCTCTCCTGTTTTTTTTGGGTCACGGTAAAAGGGTGTTTTTGTAGGAAGTGCTTTGACATTGGTACGTCTAATGGTAATGGCATGGTACCCTTTGGTGTCTATTTGTTTATATTGGGCATTGGCTATCCAGCGATTGTAAACAGAGGGGTAGATCTCTTTTCCATTGTTATGATAGATGGGTTTTCTAGTGATAAATCGTACTTCCCACCCAAGATCACTTTTAGGAATATCTAGATGGGTTAAAGACCAAGGTTTAAAATATTTTTGGTTAAATTCACTATCGAGTTGTTGTTGCTTTTTAGGAGAGAGAGGCTCTATTTGAGAAGCATAATAGGCTGGGTCTTGAGGTATGTTTCTCATATCGGCTACTTTTGATTTTGGCATTGTATCAATAGCTGAATGAGGACGAGAGGAGGGCTCTAAAGTGTAGTTAGCCATTAAGGCAAATGGGAGAAGAAGAGAGATGATAAATAGTTTTTGTAGTAACATCAAGAGACCCTTTTTTAGCTCTATTTTAGTGACTCTAAGTTAATAGATGATGTATCATCTCTAAATTGGTTAAAAATAAATCATTTTTTTACCGTAGTACTTAAAGAATATGTTACAATAATAACATTTAAGTTATATTTACAACTAGATAGGGAAGAAGATGTTTCAAAAATTACAAAAAACTCTTACCATTCTCTCCTTTGGAGGCGTGATGATTTATGCTCAACAGACACCTATATATAAGGTGGAGAGTGCAGTAGTCCGTTACCATATTGAAGGAGGAGGTACCTTTAGTAAAGAGTTAAACCTCTCTATTGAAGGAGAATCAACACTTCTCTTTCGTGAGTTTGGAAAAGAGCGTGTTATTCATGAAACGATTGATGAAGTGACACAAGGAAGATTACGCTATACACATCATATCAAAAGAGTAGAGAAGTCTACCCCTACCTCCTCGCAAAGTGTTGATTTTTTACAACATAAGATTGTAGAACATCCTCTTGTTAAGAGAGATTTGAGAGAAGGTTTGCTTAAGCAAGGTAGAGAGGTGATTGCCTCAAAGGAGTGTGATATCTGGGCAAGAGAGGGGATGAGAATTTGTCTCTATAAAGGGATTCCTTTACATATAGAGATAGATGCTTTAGGTATGTTTTATGAAAAAAAAGCATTTGAAGTAGATGAAAATAGTTCTATTCCTAACGACGCATTCATCCTCCCTTCTTTCCCTAAGCAACCCATAGCTCTCTTTAAACTTAGAACACTGACACCAAAAGAGAAGAGAAAAGAGCCCTTTGCTAAGAAGCTTCTACTCCTTACCAAGAAGATGGAAAATGTTTTTCAAAAAAGTAAGTTACCTGAGTCTGGAATTATTGCAAAGTATCGAAAAAAATGGCTAGCTTCACTAGGTGAAAGTATCTACCTTCAAGAGAAAAAGAGGTTGCCTCAACGATTGAAGAGGCTCAAAAAAGAGCGTCTCTGTTTTCAAGAAGCAACTACATGGGTAGAAGCTGACCGTTGTAACAGTGATATTTATGAGAGCTGGACTGTAGAAAAAAAAGAGAAACAACTAAAGCGTATGGAAGATGAGATTACGACACTAGAGGCACGGATGCCTTGTATTCGCAGTGCGAAAGATATTTTTGACCTCTCTGAGTGTATGCGATAATGCGTTTTTACCGTGTTTATGTTGAACTTACCAATGCGTGTGGTTTGAAGTGTAGTTTCTGCCCTAGCCAAACACTTCCTACCCAAAGTATGGAGTTGGATTTTTTTGAATCTACTATCGCACAAATAGCCCCCTATACCAAAGAGGTGGCATGTCATGTTATGGGTGACCCTCTTACACTCTCTTCACTCTCGGACTATCTTGATATTCTTTCTAAGTATAAGCTCAAAGCGTTGCTTACAACAAGTGGTTACTTTTTGAAAAAACAGACGTATGAGACACTCTTTCATCCAGCAGTCAAACAGATAAATATCTCACTCAATAGTTTCAATAAAAATACAACAGCCCTAACCCTCACACAATACCTTCAGCCTATTGAAGCCCTCTTGGAAGAGCAGTTAAGAAGAGGCTCACCACTTTTTATCAATCTTAGGCTATGGAATATTGATGAAGCGATGAGTGAACGGAACTTTAATGAAGCTATCTTTCAAGCCTTTTCGCCTCTTTGTGATACTCCTCTGTCTTATGAGAGATTTTTGAAGAACCCAGTAAAGTCTCTTCGTCTTGCCTCTAAGATTTTATTGCACTTTGACCACTACTTTGAGTGGCCCTCTTTGAACAACAACGTCTATGGTGATGGTACTTGTCAAGGGCTACAATCGCATATTGGTATTTTAGCTGATGGTAGTGTAGTCCCTTGTTGTTTAGATGGAGAGGGGGTTATGCGTTTGGGTAACCTACATGAACTTTCGTTAAAAGAGATACTCCAGCTCCCTCGTACAAGAGCCATCATTGAGGGGTTTTTAGAGGGGAAAGCTGTAGAGGAACTTTGCCAAAAATGTAGTTATAAGTCACGCTTTAACCAAGAGGAGAGAGGGTGCCTCTAAAAGAGGCTATACTCCTCTTTTATGGTATGTAAAATGCTTCTATCGGCATTGTAGATAAAGGCGTAGTTGAAGTGAATACTCTTTAAAATTTCACGTACTTCCTCTTCACTCTTAAACCAATGAGGGTGGTCAATACCTGGTACTTTAGTTTTTGGAGGGGTAAGAACAATACTCTTTACCCACATATTGCTACGCATCACATACTCTCTGGCTTTGGCAATATCTAAAAGATTATTGGTAAAGATAGCCACTCTATCTGAGTTACTTGGACGG
>Ga0256828_1001543_pt1 | contig 14241 bp, 9 predicted proteins | sample CV88metaG_FD_185993 | JGI IMG/M metagenome (GOLD analysis project Ga0256828, IMG submission 185993) | Hydrothermal vent microbial communities from East Pacific Rise, Pacific Ocean - CV88 | ecosystem: Environmental > Aquatic > Marine > Hydrothermal vents | place: Pacific Ocean: East Pacific Rise...
TATCTCAGCTTTTTCTTCATCAGCACTAAATGGTGGCTGACCATCAGGAACTACACGGCTAAGCAAAAATGCAGTTACTCCCCATCCAGCTATAGCAGCAGGGAAAAGGAACAAAAACTCACCAAAAGCACCCTTACCATCTATCCATACCATCAAAGTAGTGATATCACCAAATGGAGACCATGCACCACCAGCATTGGCAGCTACTACGATGTTGATAGCTCCAGGTACTAAGAACTCTTTGTTCTCTTTGTCGATTGTGAGTAGTACAGTTGATAGTATAAGTGCAGTAGTAAGGTTGTCCGCAACTGGTGAGATGAAAAATGCCAAAAGTCCTGTCACCCAGAAAAGTTTTTTGTATGTGTAGCCTTTGCTTACAAGACGATATCTAAGTGCCGAGAAAACTCCTCTATCTATCATAGCTTCTATGTAAGTCATAGCAACAAGCAAGAAGAAGAAAATCTCAGCTATCTCGATAATGAGATGATTTATCGCATGTTCTAATGGCTCTTTAGGTAAGTGGTTTAGTGCAAAATATACACCTATAAGCATAAATATACCAGTACCTGTTAGAAGTGCTGGTTTGGCTTTGTTGATATGATACTTATCTTCAGTAGCAATGAAGTAGTAACCAACTATGAAGATGATAAGGGAAAGTATCCCCACCCAAGTGGTAGTTAGATGTAGCTGTTCGTGCATTTTTATCCTTTTGTATAAAATTTTGAAATCATATCACAATAATATTAATGATTTTAACATATTATATCTTGGATTTAAGAGAATTATGAGGTTTGAGGATTGAGTTTCGAGGGTTGAGTTATCAAACAGCTTTCAGCCATCAGCTATGCTGATAAAAGGTTCTTAGCTCTATGCTTCCCGCTCTAAGCTAGAGTAAGCTTTGCTTACTCTATATAGTGTGAGCCAAGTGATTCTTTACGAGAAAGTGCAGCATCTACTATAGCTGAAGCTGTATTTAGTCTAAGTTGTAAAAGTCTTCCTATATCTTTGTTTTTGGTGTCATATATGAAGTTTTTGGCTTCATGTAAGCCTTTGGTTGTTCGTATGATACCTATGTCATTCCACATAATCTCTCTAAGCATCTTTTTGTATTTTTTGTCATTTTCTTTATGTAAGATGTTTGTATAATCTTTTTCAAACTCTGGTATGTCTTTGTGGGTATGTGTTTTGCCAAGTAGATGTTTGACTGCTCTTGAAGCAAATACAACACCCTCAAGAAGTGAATTGGATGCTAGACGGTTAGCACCATGTACTCCTGTTCTGGCTGCTTCTCCGATAACATAAAGCCCTTCAATACCTGGGATACAACCATCATAATCACACTCTATACCACCATTGGCATAGTGAAAAGCAGGAGAGATAGGTACTCTATCTTGTGGGAAGTGGTATCCTAGTGCTTCAAAGGTACGAGTAATGTTTGGAAATCTTTTAGCAAACCATTTCTCTTCAAACATACTAAAGTCTAGATATACCTCTTTGGATGTTTTTCGTTTATAGTCAAATATACTTCTTGATACTATATCACGACTAGCCAACTCTCCACGAGAGTCATAATCAAACAAAAATCTCTTGCCATCTTCATCTACTACATAAGCACCTTCACCTCTGAGTGCTTCAGTAAGAAGTAGTTTTCTAGCAAATGGTGTTTTGACAAATACAGTAGGGTGAAACTGCATAAACTCCATATCTTTTAGAGCTATACCCTTTTCGACACATATACCGTGTATATCGGCTGATACTGTACGAGAGTTTGTGTTGTAAGCATAAAGTGAGCCAACTCCTCCACTAGCTATGATAACATCATCGGCATATATAGTAGTGGGTTTATAATTTACCATAGCTTTTACACCATAACATTTGCCATTGTCTATAAGTAGGTCATATACTAAAGTGTTTCTTTGTAGATGGTGAGTGTTTTGTACCATCATAAAGTAGTGCATATATCTTCCTGTAGCATCACCACCAGCATGAACTATGCGTTTGGTAGAGTGGGCAGCCTCTTTGGTATAGAGTATGTTGCCATCTTTGTCTTTGTCAAACTCCATACCACGAGATATGATATCAGCAGTAGTTTGAAGTGATGTACGAGATAGTATCTCTACAGCTTCTTTATCGTTGTGAAAAGCACCAGCTACAAGTGTGTCTTGGACATGGATGGGGATATCATCTTCATTTAGTGCTGTTACCATACCACCTTGTGCATAAAATGTGTTACACTCCCAAGGTATATCCTTGCAGACTACTAAAACTTTTTTGGTTTTTGGGATATTCATAGCAGCATAAAGTCCTGCTATACCAGCTCCAATGATAAGTACATCATATTTTTGCATTTGTTACCTTTTGGTTGTCTGGGATATATACAGGTGGAGTTTTGTGTCCACATCCACTTAGTGATATACAGCAAATAGATGCTATAATAAGTGTATGAAAAAAGCATCTGAAATTTTGTCTCATATCAGTAACCAACCTCAATTTAGATATCTAAAAAAGCAAGAGTGTTTTAAAAAGTATATATCTATGCTTCCAGCCAAGTGGAGAAATGCCATAGCATTTATGTATATCAGAGATAAGACACTTTTTTTAGCTACAAATCATCCTGCTTTTAAAATGGAGCTTAATTATAATAAAGATTTATTAATATCTCTATTAACTCAGCTAAAAACTTATGTGAGTGAGTGTAAAGAGCTTGAAGCTTCAACTATTGTTGTATTTGACAGTAAGTATAAAAACTTAACCAAAGATATCCCACAAGATACTATCCCTTACTATCATGAGATGGCTACAGGAGAGTTTGAGATAGATACTACACAAGATGAATTAAGAGAAAAGTTTCAAGAGATAAAATATAGTATAGAGAAAAATCTATGATAGAAAAAATCCGTCAATTGCCTAATAGTGCAGGAGTATATCAATACTTTGATGCAAATGGTAAGTTGCTTTATGTAGGAAAAGCCAAAAATCTAAAAAACAGAGTCAAAAGCTACTGGAGATTTACACCATCTTTGCACCCAAATCCAAATCTATCTGCTAGGATACTCAAAATGCTTAGCCAAACTAGATCTATGGAGTATATCGTAGTAGATAGTAATGAAGATGCACTTATACTTGAAAATTCTCTTATAAAACAGCTCAAACCAAAATATAACATACTTCTAAGAGATGATAAAACTTATCCTTACATATATATAGATGAATCAAAACCTTTTGCTAGATTTGAGATAACTCGTAAAGTTGTAAAAGGTAAAAATATATCATATTATGGTCCATTTCCAAGTGGTGCTAAGGTATTGCTCGATAGTTTGTATGAGATATTTCCTCTTGTACAAAAGAAATCTTGTCTTAGAGAAAAAAATGCTTGTTTGTTTCATCAAATCAACAAATGTCTTGCACCATGTGAAGGTAAGGTAACGCAAGATGAGTATAATCATATCATCACTAAAGCCAAGGAAGCGATAGTCAAAAGAAAAATCATACTAGATTACCTTGAAACAAAAATGTTTGAGTATGCTTCTAATGAAAGATTTGAAGAAGCTGGTAAACTTCGAGATGCGATAGAAAGTATCAAAGCATTATCTATAAATTCAAATATAGATTTGGCAAATGATGTAGATCTTGATATATTTGCGATAGAGGTGGATAAAGATAGAGGAGTTATAGTCAAAATGTTTATGAGAGGTGGAAAAATCATATCATCTTCTCATTCATATTTTAGGCATACTGAATTTTTTGATGTCAATGAAGCATACAAACAAGCTCTGCTTGAATTTTATACTATAGATACACCTTTTGTAACCAAACAGATAGTAGTAGCACATAGTTTTGAAGATAAAGAGGAAGTAACATCTACTATATCAAAGAAGTTAAACCATAAAGTCAAAATCATATATCCACAAAGAGGTTCTAAAGTACAACTTGCAAAACTAGCACTAACTAATGCACAAGAGTTACTAAAACAAAATATCTCAAAAGAGTCTGTAGAAAGTCAGGTGGCTTTGTTGTTTGAACTATCTAGGGTACCTTATAGGATTGAAAGTTTTGATAACTCTCATATGCAAGGAGTAGCCACTGTAGGAGGTATGGTTGTACAAGATGAAGGTAAGTGGGATAAAAATTCATATAGAAGGTATGAATTAAATGCCAAGGATGAGTATGGTCAAATGAAAGAGATGTTAACAAGACGCATAGAAAAATTTGAAGAGTTACCACCACCTGATTTATGGATACTAGATGGAGGTATGGCAAATCTAAACTTAGCCAAAGAGTTACTAAAGAGTGCAGGTGTCAATTTGGATGTGATAGCTATAGCAAAAGAAAAGTTAGATGCTAAAGCACATAGAGCCAAAGGTTCAGCAAAAGATATCATCTATACTTCTATAGGTACTTTTGAACTATCACCGATAGACAAAAGGCTTATGTGGGTACAAAAACAAAGAGATGAAGCACATAGATATGCTATAACTTACCATCAAAATAAAAAAAGGAAACAAGATATACAGATCTCTCTTTTAAACAAAAAAGGTATAGGAGTTGCAACTGTATCCAAGTTAATAAACTACTTCGGTTCTTTTGATAAAATACAAAATGCGAATTATGATGAGATAAAAGCAGTTACAAATAAAAAAATTGCTGATATTTTGAAAAATAGTAGCTAATTATAGAAAAATATTGCTAATTTTTAGTAAAAAATTACACTTTTCATTCTATTTTTAGTTTAATTGTTATAAGGTTTTAATAGCGTTATTTTATATGGGGGAAAAGGAACATAAAAGATGAGAAGACCAGAACCAATAGATGAAGAGTTTACATTTAGTGATGGATTGATTATAAGTTCTACAGACTTAAAGGGTATTATTACATATGCCAATAGAAAATTTTGTGATATAGCTAACTATACAAAAAAAGAGTTGACAGGTAAAAATCACAATATTATAAGGCATCCCGATATGCCAAAAGCGGCATTTGAAGAACTTTGGGATACTATAAAACAAGGAAAAGCATGGACAGGTTTGGTAAAGAATCTTAGAAAAGATGGCAAGTACTATTGGGTGAATACCCACATTACTCCTATAAAAGATAATGAAGGTAATATCACTGGATATACAGCTGCGAGAAGACCTGCCGATAGGGAAGAGATAGAAGAAATTATCCCACAATATAGAAATATGATTTTAAAAGAAACAAATAATTAACAAGGAGTGAATGCTCATGCACTATATAACCAATGCAAAAAATCAGATTATAGCAGCTGATGAAGAATTTTTAAATTTACTGAGTATAGATGACTTAACTCAGATATATCAGAGTTTATCTAATGGTGAGTTCAGTATAGAATTTGGAGCAGAAAATACTCTAAATATAAAAACTACTTTATTAGAAGAGACATATAGTATTAACAAGATCCAGCTTCATAGTTTGGTCGGTGAACTATATATGGTAGAGTTAAAAGAGATTAAAACACTAGATATAAATGCTGGTGAATCACTAAAAACTATAGAAGATAATGTAGAAAAACAAGACGATATATTGGATGATATTCCTCTTGTTGATGATATCAGTGATAATATTGAATTAGCAGATGAGAAATCTAGTGATGATTTAGAAATTTCAGATGATGAACTGTTTGGTTTATTATTGGATAATGATGATTCTACAGAACATCTAATATCTGATATAGCTGATGAAGTGGATGAAGTTGAAATCATTGAAGATAAAATTATATCGGATGAGAGTGAAAACGAAGTATTTAATCTTGTTGAGGATGAGGAAGAAAATACTCAAAATACTAGCATAGAAACACCAGCTGTAGATACTAAACCTATTGTATTGGATATCTCACTGCTTAGTAAAACTATCGGTATCTCAGAAGAAGACTATAAAGCATTTTTAGATGAATATATATCTACAGCAAAAGCTTTAGAAGATGATATCTTAGGTGATGATATAGATAAAAAAGATAGTGCTATATCTACACTATCTCATTTGTCAAATGTTTTACATATCCCTGTAGTGGGAGATTTATTGACTAAAATCAAAGATAGTGATAATGAAGAGAAAAAAACTTTGGTACAAGAGCTTTACTCTTCAATCTCAAGATTGACTACAGATGCTACGACTGATGATAAATCAGATGAAGTATCATCAGAATCTTTAAATGTAGTTGATGAAGATGAAATTAAATCAGATGAACCTGAAGTAAAACCAAATGATATAGTTGAATCAAAAGATGAAAATACACAGCTTTATCAGTCCTCTGTACCAAGTGAACATAAGATTGATTTAAGTGGTGTTAAACCTATACATTTTGACTTTAGTATGGAAGAAGCTGCTAGTGAACTTAGTTTGCCAGTGGATCTTATAGAAGAGTTTGTTCATGACTTTATAGAACAGGCACATGAAGAGACAGAAAAGATGCTGACAGCATATGATGAAGGTGATTTGGATAAAGTTAATAAAATAGGGCATTTATTAAAAGGTACATCTAGTAACCTTAGAATAGTGCCTTTGGCAGATACTTTATATAAAATTCAATTTTGTGAAAGCTTGGATGAGTTGGAACCATTGATTAAAGATTATTGGGGACACTTCTTAGCATTTGAAAATCATATTAAACTTAGAACTAAATAAAAGGGGATTAAATGACTATACGAAATAGACTTAAAGTAGTTGGTACTGTACCGATTATTCTGTTAGTTATTATGGCTAGTTACTTTTTTGTAACTTCATATGTAAACTATGAAAAAGCTAATGCTTTAAAAGTAGTACTTAAAAATAATGCACTATTAAATGATTCTCTTGTTGAAATAGGTAAAGAGAGGGATTTGAGTGCTTTATATTTGGGAAAAGATAAAAAGTTATATAAAAAAGCACTTTTGAAACAAAGAGCAAATACAAATAAATCTATAGATACATTAAAAAAATCATTAGATATCAAAAATAGTGCAGTTTTTTCACCTCTTTTAAAATTATTTGGTAGTGATAATTTATTGGATGAGAATAAATATAATCAACTAGTAAGTAATCTACCTAAAATCAATAGTTTTAGAAAAGCAGTTGATTCTAAAGAACCAGACTTTAGAGAGATATTTTTTGAAAAATATACAAAACAGGGTACATCACCTATATTGTCAAATATTGAACAACTTCGTAATCTAACTATTAATACAGAGATAGCTTCATTGATATCTACATTGATGGATGCTGCATCAGCAAAAGAAAATAGTGGATTAGAGAGAGGATTTGTATCATACTATATATCAAAAAAAGCTGCGATGAGTTTTGATGAGATTTCATTATGGGATAGTTTTAAAACAAAATCAAACAGCTTCAGTGTAGAGGATATATCAGATCCTGTACTAAAAAAAGATGTATTGAAGATATTTAATAACCCTAAAAATAAAGAATTGTTAGATACTTTAAAAGAGACTTCATCATCTATACAAACAGATATTGGTAATGGTGATTATGCAGATGATGCTATAGATTGGTTTACACTACAAACTAAAAAAATATCTATACTATCAAAAGCTGAACTTTTAGTAGCTCATAAATTATGGCAAATTAGTGATGATTATCTAACTACTCAGATTATCTTGCTTTCTATCGCATCTGTTATTTTGATTTTGAGTTTATTCCTTGCATATATGGGATATCATACAACATTAGATATATCAAGAAATATTCAAGAGCTTGAAGATGTTCTTAATAAAGCAGTTGAAGATATTAAAAATAGTGAACATTATCTTGTATCTGACCTAGAGATGATTGAAAATATTGAGCTTGATACACATGAAGGGACAAAAGAAGCTTACCGTTTCTTGGAAAACTTAGTTGATAGAGCCAAAGAAGATAAAATTATAGCTCTTCAAGCAAATGAAGCCAAATCTCTATTCTTGGCAAATATGTCGCATGAGATTAGAACACCACTTAATGGTATCGTTGGATTTACTGAGATTTTAAGAAGTACAGACCTAAATCAAGAGCAACAAGAATTCTTAAATATTATAGAAAAAAGTTCGGAGAACCTTCTTAATATTATCAATAATATTCTTGACCTTTCTAAAATTGAAAGTAATAAAATCGAAATTGAAAATATCATTTTTGATAGTGTTACTGAGTTTGAAAGTGCTGTTGAGACTTATGCTGTTGCTGCAGCTGAGAAAAATATAGACTTAAACTTCTATATGGATCCTACAATTAGTCCAAAACTAAAAGGTGATCCTACTAAACTTAAAGAGATTTTGATTAACCTTCTTAGTAATGCTATTAAGTTTACAAACTATGGTGGAGAGATTAGTCTTGAAGTTAAAAAAGTAGATGATGATGCACAAAATCTTATATATTTTGCAGTATCTGACAATGGTATAGGTATGACAAAAGAGCAACAATCTCGTATCTTTGATGCTTTCTCACAAGCTGATATCTCTGTAACTAGAAAGTATGGTGGTACAGGTCTTGGTCTTACAATTTCAAGTCAGTTTGTTGAATTGATGGGTGGTAAACTAGAACTTACTAGTGCTAAAGATCAAGGTACAACATTCTACTTTACGATACCACTTGAAGAGATTGTTTCAACTGAGCCTAATTATACACATGCATTTAGTGAACTTACTATCGGTAAATATGAGCAAGATATTCCTACAAAGCTTGACTCTTATCTATCTAAGTACTTCAGTTACTTTGGACCAGATGTTAAATATTTCCATAGTGTATCTGAACTTAAAGAATTGAATGAACTTGATTTGTGTAAAAACTATTGGGTAGATATAGATAAAGCAAAATCCAATATAATGGAAGCTTTAAAAAATCTGGATAAAAGTAAAGTAGTTGTAATAGCAAATGTTACAAGTAAATCTAAGATAGAGTCGCTTAATCTAGATCAAAACAATATCATCTATAAACCTGTAACATTAACTAAACTAAAAACAATCTTCCAACATAGTATGGAGGAAGGACCAAAGGTTGAAGTTGCAACAGATACAATTGCTACACAATTTGATGCTAAGATATTGGTGACTGAAGATAATGTTATAAACCAAAAACTTATCAGTAGAATCTTGCAAGAACATGGTATAACTGTCGATATAGCAAACAATGGTCTTGAGTCATTTGAAAAAAGAAGAAACAATGATGATTATGATTTGATCTTTATGGATATCCAAATGCCTGTTATGGATGGTATTGAAGCTACTCATGAGATACTTGATTATGAGGAAGATGAAGAAGTACCTCATATCCCTATAGTAGCATTGACAGCCAATGCTCTAAAAGGTGATAGAGAGAGATTTATGAATGAGGGTATGGATGAGTATATCACTAAGCCAATAGAAACTAGTGAGCTACTTTATATACTCAATAAATTCTTATCTCATAAAGCTAAAAAAGAAGAGAGTGTAAAAGAGACTGTCGAAAAACAAAAAACTGTGGAGCCTAAAGCTGAAGATACTTTGGTTGTACAAGAACCAAAAAATGATACAAAAGCAACAAATAGTAACAAAGAGATTCTGATTGCGAAGAAATTTCAGATTGAAGCTAGGGTTTTGAGTAAGATTATAGATAACTTAGGATATAAATACACTAATTTATCTGATGTAAGCAATATCAAATCGGAGCTTGATAGTGGAAAATACGATATTGTATTTGCAGATAGTGATCTAATTGATAGTGGAATGAAAGAGTCTTATAAAGATATAGCTATCATCACTGAAGCAAATTCTAAAGATAAGATAGAAGAACTGATTAATAAATATAGAGGATAAGAGTATGGCACTAAAAGTACTAATTGTAGATGATGATTTTATCAATAGAAAGTTGTTGCAAACTTTATTAAAGAAACATCCTGATGTAGTAGAGACAACAGAAGCAGAAAATGGATCAGATGCTTTAGAGAAACTAAAAAATGATCCAAGTATCAACTTGGTACTTCTTGATATAATGATGCCTATTGTTGATGGGATAGAGTTTTTGAAAATCTTTAGATCAGATATGGCAAATTCTCATATTCCTGTTATAGTTTTATCTACAGATGATTCTCGTAAAACTGAAGTCTTTGATAATGGGGCAAATGATTTCTTAAGAAAGCCTATCAAAGAAGATGACCTCTTTGGTAAAATGGAACAATGGTCTAACTAACTAAAATAAAAGGTTTTTTACCTTTTATTTTAACGCTACTTTCAAAACTTCTTCTATAGTCTTTACTGGTTTGATATCTAGGTTTTCTAATACTTCTGAAGGTATGTCTTCTAAATCTCTTTGATAGTTTTTATAAGGTATCAAAACAGTTTTGACACCAGCTTTATATGCAGCTATGAGTTTTTCTTTGAGACCACCTATTGGCAATACTTTACCACTTAGTGTTAACTCTCCAGTCATAGCTACTAAATTATCTACTGCTTTATTACTCAGTATGGAAGCTATAACTGTTGCCATTGCTATACCAGCACTTGGACCATCTTTTGGTGTTGCACCTTCAGGTACATGTAAATGTAAGTCATATCGTTTATATACTTCACTAACATCTAGTTCTACTCTATCTTCTAACTCTTTAGAAGTATGTGGTATAAGTGAATGGTTTATATGTAGTGTTTTATTATCTATTAGTATCTTGACAACTGAGTGTGCTATACGCACAGACTCTTTCATCACATCACCTAAGCTACCAGTAAGTTGTAAAGAACCTTTTCCTTTAATTTTTATGGCTTCTATATTTAATACATCACCACCTACAGCTGTCCAAGCTAAGCCATTGACCAAACCGATTTGTGGTTTAGTAGATACTTGATTGATTTCAAAAACTTTTTTGTCAGCAAATTTATGTAAATTTTTCTTAGTAACTTTTACTATATCCTGTTTTTTATTTTCCAATAGTATCTTTGCACTTTTTCTACATATATTGGCTATCTTTCTTCTAAGGTTTCGTACACCAGCTTCTCTTGTGTACTCATCTATGAGTATTTTTAGAGCTTTATTTGATATACTCAATTCATTATCTTTTAGAGCATGTTTTTTAATCTCTTGAGGTATGAGATATCTTTTTGCAATTTGAAACTTTTCATTTGGTGTATATGAATTCAGAGCTATGAATTCCATTCTATCTCTCAATGCTGATGGGATACGACTTACATCATTAGCAGTAGCTATGAAAATCGCTTTACTTAGATCTATATGGAAGTTTAGATAAAAATCCCTATAGTGACTGTTTTGTTCTGGATCAAGGATTTCCAAAAGTGCCGCAGTAGGATCTCCTCTCATGCTTCGACCTACTTTATCTATCTCATCTAGCACTATGATCGGATCCATAGACTTTGCTTCTATAAGCCCTTGTACAATTCTACCAGGCATAGCTCCTAGATATGTTCTACGATGACCTCTTAGCTCATTTACATCTTCTAATCCACCTAAAGCTATACGAATCAATGGTTTATCTAAGGCATTGGCGATTGAGTTTGCCAATGATGTTTTCCCAACACCAGGAGGTCCTGCAAAACATAGTATGGCACCAGCTGTTTTATCTATGTCTATATTACGAGATGATGCTAACTCTTTTACTGAAAAGTATTCTGTAATTCTCTCTTTTGGTTTTTTTAGTGAGTAGTGATCTTTATCTAGTCTGTCAGCTACCTTGGAAACAGACAAGGATGTTTTTGTAAATTTATCAAAAGGTATCTCAAGTACATATTCTAGATATGTTTGTATCATTGAAGCTTCTGAACTTTCAGGATGCATTCTTGCATATCTATCTATCTGTTTTTCTATTTCTTTATATGCATCTTCTTCAAGATAAGGTTTTAGTTTTTCTATTTTTTCTCTAAAGTTGGCTATCTCTTCTTCTTTTTGTGTATCCATACCAAGTTCTTGCTGGATCTCTTTTAGCTGTTCTTTTAGAAAGTATTCTTTATTGGTTTGTTCTATTTTATTGTGAACTTTAGATCTTATCTCTTTTTGAACTTTTGCTGATTCTATTTCTGATGAGACTACTTCTATGAGACCTAAAAGTCTATTTTCTATTTGAGTCTCTTTATATAGTGCATAAGCTGTTGTTTTATCTAGTTTTAACATTGATGATATAAGATCTGCAATACGGTTTGGTTCATCATTGTCATCTAGTGTTTTCAATAAATCAGTAGGTATAGAACTTGTAAAAGATGATAAAGTTTTAATATTTTCTTTCAGTATATTCATCAAAGCATCTACTTTTAATTTGTTATAAGGTTGCATTTCAACCTTATCAATCATAGCTTGGTTGATATCACTGTTTATGATTTCATTAATTCTACCTCTGCTTAAGCCTTGAAAGAGTATCTTAATCCTTCCATCAGGCATATTGACTTTTCGCATGATAGAACCTATAACTCCATATGAATATACATTTTGTAAATCTCTACTACCTTCTTTACCGTATATTGAAGATGCGATAAATATAAGTGAATTATTTTCCATAGCATATGTTACAGCATCTATATCTTTTTGGTTATTTAGAAAAATAGGGCTAATCATAAATGGATATAAAAAAATCTCATCTTCTACTACAACGGGTAAGATAGCTGGAAACTCATCGTAATCACTCAATTTCATATATATCCTTTAGTCTAAAATTTTACCGATTAATGTTTTTGGAGGTATTTTTATATCACTCATTTTTATAATGGAGTTATTATTTTTATCTCTATATATTTTTGCAGCTTTTGGTTTATCTAATCTATCATATAAAGATGCTATATTTTCATTTAGCATATATTCTCCCATATAAAGTCTGATAAGTATCATATCAACAAGTGGAGTATATTGTGAATTTGGATAGTTTTGAGAAAATAAAAGAGATTTGTCTATAGTGTCTTGTATAAGTTGCTGATCCTTATATACTTCTTGTATCCCCATAAAAGAAGCTTTTAGTTTCATAAATTCTATATATTCTCTATTGTTTTGATCACCATATCTTTTTTCATATTCATCTAAATAAAAGTTTGCCAAAAGATACTCTTCTTTGTTCATATGAGCATTTGCCAACATCATAATAGCAGTTTGAAGTAGAGGAGATTTTATATGTTCACTTTTTAATGATATATAATAATTATCTGCTTTATCTATATTTGAGTTATTGATACTATGTGCTATTTTATTATACCAATACATTGCAGGTTTGTTAAATTCTGTTACATCACTGTCTTTCATGCATCCAGACAATGCAAATATTGATAAAAAACTCAATATTATTTGTTTTGTTTTAATCATTAAATTAGTCCTTTTTTACAAATAAAAGATATAATATCTCAAAAAGTGTAAAAATTGGCTAAAAAATATAATTGTTCATTGGATATAATATCGTAAAAACTAGGATAATATCAAGATGCAAATGTCACTACAAAAAAAAGCTACTGTTGTCTCTACCTCTGTAGCTACTTTTCTTTTAATTATCAAATTCGCAATAGGTATAGCCAGTGGTTCTGTGGCAGTTTTAGCTTCAGCTGTTGATTCTTTACTGGATATGTGTATATCTGTATTTAACTTTTATGCTATCAAAAAATCAGAAGAGAAACCTGATGATTTTTATCAGTATGGCAAAGGAAAAGTTCAAGCTATAGCAGGAGTTATAGAAGGTACAGTTATTACACTATCTGGTGCATTTATTATATATGAGTCTATTTCAAAATATATACATAATAAGCATACTTCACTACTTTTGCCTTCTATAGTAGCTATGCTCATTTCTATAGTTGCTACATACTTTTTAGTTCGTTATTTATTGGTTATTGCTAAAAAAACTGATAATTTGGTCATAAAAGCAGATGCATTGCATTATAAAACAGATCTTTGGAGTAATGGAGCAGTTTTAGTAGCTTTGGTATTGGTATATATGACAGGATTTGATATTATAGATGCTATTTTTGGTTTTGCTATAGGTGTATATATTATATATTCTGCATATGAAATTATAGTAGAGGGGATTGAGACACTACTAGATAAAGCATTAGATAAAGAGATACTTAAAAAAATAGATACTATTATAACTTCTCATAAGGAAGTAACTAGCTATCATTGGCTTAAAACCAGAAGTGATGGTGTATTTAACTTTGTAGAGTTCCACTTGGTATTACAACCTAGTATGATATTACTTGAAGCACATCGTATAGCTGAAGAGATAGAGGATGAGATAATGAAATTAGATGATAATCGTAAATGGGTTATCACACCACATTTTGATCCATATGATGATGAAGATATGAATAA
>Ga0256828_1001544_pt1 | contig 14241 bp, 14 predicted proteins | sample CV88metaG_FD_185993 | JGI IMG/M metagenome (GOLD analysis project Ga0256828, IMG submission 185993) | Hydrothermal vent microbial communities from East Pacific Rise, Pacific Ocean - CV88 | ecosystem: Environmental > Aquatic > Marine > Hydrothermal vents | place: Pacific Ocean: East Pacific Rise...
CTTCAACTTCACCTGTAACTTCTATTTCATTGTCAGCAGCATTCAAACCTGTAACCAATAAAGCAGCAACAGCTGCGATTGATAGTAATTTTTTCATTATAAATCCTTTTATTAAGTAAAAGGTATAATGTGCTATAATGAAGAAGCACTTTATACCAATATTGTGTTAGCAAACTTCCTCGCCAAAGTTTAGTTTGCGATATTTAACTTTTCCCTCTTGTTTAAGAGGGAGCTTCCTCTGAGAAATTAAATCCCATGTCAAAAGTATAATCTAAAACAAGCTATAAAAAGTTAGATTTTGAAAAGTTGTATAAAAAATGTTTATTAATCAATGAATATTAATCTTTAGACACAAAAAATAGTATTTATAAACTATAATAAATATTATTTTAATATATATATTTATTATAGTTTAAAAAAGCATTTTTAAGTATTCTTTAGAGCTAAGCACATAAAGACCATAAAATAGTATTTTAAAGGATTTTTATCGGCTATTCACCAATTTTTCACCAAATATTTATATTAAATTCATAGTAAATTAAATATACTTTAAGAAAGGATTTGTGTATGGAGAATTTAAAGCAGTACGATCTACTTTTAGTAGGAGATATAGAAGATAAAAATTATTTTGAAGCTTATTTCCAAGAAGTCTATTTAAGAAAAAGCAATGCTGAAGCGTTTCATTTTTACACTGTTTACAAACCTTTAATTATCTTTTTTTATTGTGATAAGAGGGTTTTTGATACGCTGTCAATTATTAAAAAAATTCGTGAACATGATAGAGAAACTATAGTTGTAATTATTTTAAAAGAAAAAAAAATTTCTCTATTACTCAATGCAATCCATTTACATCTTTCTGGTTATATTCAAAAACCTTTTCAAAGAGAGAGTGTAACGAGTGTGTTGCAAAATATTATTCATGATTTAGATTTACTTTATGAGTATCGAGTGAGATTAAAAGACAATTATAGTTTTAATCGAAAAAGTAAGCGACTTTCTAATAGAGAAGATAAAGAGATTAAATTAACAAAGAATGAGAGAAAATTAATGCTATTACTGAGTAGTCATAAGGAGCAATATCTCTCTTTAGAACAGATAGAATATACTATTTGGGAGGAGGCTTCAGCTAATGAAGATTGCAAGAAACGTTTAAAGGCTCTACTATATGGATTGAGACGAAAACTCCCTCAAAAGACTATTATAAATGCCTATGGATTTGGTTATAAATTAGTCTCTGAATAGATTTATTTTGGAACAATACCTTCTTGATTTAATCTGTTGTTAAACTCTATATCTAATTTTAATTGCATCTTGTTTTTATCACCTAAAATACGTTTAGCCTCTTTAGCAGAGTATTTTACTTTGGAGTAGAAACCAAAGTTGACCATCTCATTTTCAGTATTGTTTTGATTTGAGACAATAACAAAACGAAAATGTTGAGAGGGTACTTGTCGGTTTGGGAAGCGAATTATGGTTAAATCATTATTGTCATAAGACTCTTTTATAATGAGACTCTCATTTTTTCCCAATTTTAAGTAGCCTCTATTTCCCCAGTAGTCAACAACCGAATAGTCGTTGTTAATTGTGGTTTGGACAATCCATATTCCTTCACTCTCTTTTGCTGAGTTGGGATTACTGGCATAGAGATAGGCATACCATACACCTTTGAGTTTATTAAAGAGTTTTTGATTTTTACTAAAAATTGTATCTATCTGATTACTCTTTTTGTTTTTTCTATATTGAACTATGAGTTTATCAAGTTGGTTATCTGAAATATCAACATTTTCCCATACCTCTTTTGGAATATCAAAATATTTTTCTAATCCATCCATATGTAATTGATTGATTGTAGAGGGGTGTTTATTGTTTCTTAAGTTGCTAATCATTGTATTGCTTTTAAAGCCAAAAGCTTTAGTAATGTGATTAGCAACTTTAATATATCTATCAATAATTTTATCTAATAAATCTGCTACTTTTTTATCATGTTCTTTCATATTATCTCTTTATTAATTTAAAATTTTTATTTTATAAATATGGTTTTTTGGAATATGTTTTTAATTTGGTTATTTAATCTTAAAGCTTTTCATCTCCTCTTTTATTGTACTATAAAGCTCTTTAACCCAAGGGTGTCTGCTTTTTCCAATCTTGACATCTCGGGTTCTAAAATCTATAGGGGCTATGATAACTTTTGTATTTTGTATAGCAACTCTCTCGACTAAATAGTAAAGTTCTTCTATCTTATCATCACCAATAGGAATGCATCCTATTGTTCTGTTACTTCCATGAATCATAATGGCAGAACCTAAATTGGTGCGATGCTCTTTTTTTGCCATTTTTTTATCAAAAGCATTGGGGTAGTTTATATTGATGGAGAGATGAAATTTACTATTTGGATTGAGGTATCCTACACTGTATATTCCCTCTGGAATCTGTCGGTCTCCCTCTCTGAATTTTGGTCCTAAGTGACCAGAAAAAGCTGTGAAAGGATAGGTGGTAATATAGACTTTTTTCCCATTATGTTCTCCCCAAACTTCCAGTTTTTGTTCATATTTTAATCCTATAAGGGTTAGCTTCTTTGGATAAATAATAAAATTGGCATCGGCTAAATGGTGTTTTAACTTCTGTATAGATGTAAGTTTTTCTCTTTTAGGAATTTGGGGACACTCATCAATATGGGTACGATTACACTCTATGCAGGGTTTGCACTCTTTTGGTGGAAGAGGCTCTATTTTTTGAGCAAGAAAATACTTTTCACAATAGGGATACCAAATTTTTTTACCAAAAAAATAGAATGCAGTTAAAAAAAGAGAGAGTAGAGTAATAAAAAGAATGAAGTGAAGGATAAGATTTTTCATGCTGTTATTTTAACATAAAAATCGTAGGGTGCGTTTGCAACGCACCCCATGAACGAACTGTTAATAAATTGTTATTAACAAGAGTAAGTAGAGATATATTCAAACGCAGTTGGTCTTCCCTCTACAGGAATAACATGTCTATCAAACATATAATCAACATACTCTTGAACATACTCAGGAGACATAATTGGTGCCAAGAAGTCATGGTCTTTTTCAAGTCCCTCTAGAGCATCTCTAAATGAGTTTGGAAGTTCAGGAATTCCTCGCTCAGCAATCTCTTCTCTGCTAAGTTCAAAGAGGTCTTCGTTAAATGGACCTACTAGTGGGTAACCACCTTTTTCAATTCCATCAAGACCAGCAATCATAAGAACTGCAAATGCAAGATAAGGACAAGCAACAGAATCTGGGAAACGTGTCTCAATTCTTGTTGCTGGAGCTCCTGCACCATAAGGAATTCTACACGCTGCTGAACGGTTTTGGCTTGAGTAAGTCAAGATTCTTGGCGCTTCAAAACCTGGTAATAGTCTTTTAAATGAGTTTGTACTTGGATTTGTAAATGCTGCAACAGCCTCTTTATGTGCAAAGATACCACTTAGGTAATCAAGTGCAGTTTTAGAAAGGTTTGCATATTCACCCTCTTTGTAGAATAGGTTCTCTCCATTTTTCCATAATGATTGGTGAACGTGCATACCATTTCCATTATCATTATAGATAGGCTTTGGCATAAATGTAGCTGTTTTACCATTTAGGTGTGCTACCATTTTTACAACATATTTATACTTTTGAACATTATCAGCAGCTGTAATAATATCAGAATATACAATACCAATCTCATGTTGACCTTGTGCTACTTCATGGTGTCCAAGAACAACTTCTAGACCAACATCTTCAAGAACTTGCATCATCTCTGCTCTTAAATCTACTGCTGGGTCTGTTGGTTGAACTGGGAAATATCCACCTTTAACTCTTGGTCGATGACCCATGTTTCCTACTTCACCATAGTCTGCATTATCAGCCCAGTGACCTTCGTCTGTCTCTACTCTAAACGATTGATGGTTATCATTATCTACAATTTTTACATCATCAAAAATAAAGAATTCATTCTCTGGACCAAAGTATGCAGCATCAGCAATACCTTTTTCATCAAGTGTTTTCAGTGCTTTTTTAGCAATACTTCTTGGACACTTAGCATAAAGCTCATTTTTGTAAATATCGTAAACATCACAAATAACAATTACGGTACTGTCTGCTGTAAATGGGTCAAGGAAAGCAGAACCAACATCAGGCTTAAGAAGCATATCTGATTCGTTAATTGGTTGCCAGTTCTCAATAGATGAACCATCAAATGGAAGACCACCCTCAAGTTGACCTTCAGTTACAGCGCTCATTCTGTATGAAATATGATGCCAAGCACCTTTAATGTCTGTAAATCTAAAATCTACAAACTCTACTTCATTTGCTTCACAGAATTCAAAAAATCCTTTTACATCGTTATCTTCTACAAATTTACCCATATTGGTATCTCCTAAAAATTTAAGTTGCAACGATTGTATCAAAAATTTTTATAAAAGAGTTACCTTTCCTGTCTAAAAAGTAATCAATTTGGATTGGCGTTGTTCAAAAGTAACAGCTTTAGTGTAACCAATTTCTTTTGCTAGGGCTATGGCCTCTTCATATCTGTAACCTATCTGCCCAATGGCATGTGCATCAGAAGAGAAGGTAATGGGGATATCCATCTCATACGCCATTTTTAATAACAGAGAAGAGGGGTAAATCTCTTTAATCGGTTTTCTTAAACCTGCTGTATTGAGTTCAATGACCATATTGGCTTTTTTTATCGCTTTGAGTGCATTTTTTGCAATAAGGCGAATATCTTTTCTAGGCATAAAGTTAAATACTTTTATTAAGTCTAAATGTCCAACAATATTAAAATGTCCTGTTTTAGCCATTGCCTCTATACTGTTAAAGTACTCTTGCCAGATATGGTCAATATCTCTATTTTTATATTCATCAATAAACTCAGGGTTATCAAACCCCCATCTCTCTATAAAATGGACTGAACCAATAAGATAGTCAACATCAGAAGTTAGTACTCGCTGGTCAAGATGACCTTTTAGATAATCAACTTCATAACCAAAGAGTATTTCAATTTTATCTTTATATCTATTTTTTAAATTATAAACATCAGTTTTATAATCATCCATCTCTTCAAACTTTAGGCGATAATGGGTGTCAAAATCCATAGGTGCATGTTCTGAAAATCCATAAATATCAATTTTCAACTCTATTGCTCTTTGAATATAGCTCTCCATTGAGCCTTTAGCGTGGTTACATCGTGTGGTATGGTTGTGTAAATCTATTCTCATAGAGGTATTTTAGCGTAAAGAGTTGTGGAATAAATAGGAACGGAGGAGAAAAGAGAAGCTTTCACCTCTCTCTGTTATAAAATATATCTTTTAGATATACTTTTCATCAATTCTAAACTTATCAAATCTTCTAAGTTTATTATGAACGATAAAGTTTCTTAGCTTTTTGGTATATTTTTTTCCCATCTCACAATAGTTCGATAGATATTGAACTAAAATAAGTGGATTATTGGTAATATTTCTCTGTCGTCTAAAGCTTTTATATGCTCCTCGACCAATAACCACAAAGTAATCATCAATTGCATCACTTAAAGAGGCATATTTTTTTACATAAATAGCTTTACCTTTTCGTGTCCCTTTTGCTTTAATTCTTGGTTCATGTCTATTATACGACCACATACCAAAAATATTGTTCCCTTTTTTAAAGAATCGAGACTCTCCCCATGCAGATTCAATGGCTGCTTGAGCCAAGATAATACTTACAGGGTGAGTCTTTAGACGATTTGCCAATTTATTGATATTTTCAGTTTTGTATTTTTTATACAACTTCTCAATAAATCTCTTATCGCTTCTGCTCCACTGCTCTTTTGGTGTTCTTCTTAATGCTAAAACACGTTTTCTTTTGAGTTTTAGCTTAGCTTTAGATATCAAAATAGCTGGAAGAATCATATGGAAAAACTTCTGTTTTTTCTCTGAAACTTCTAGCTTATTAAGCGAAATCGTATTGGTATAGTTGATTGGCTTAATCTTTTTACTTGTAAAAATTTTAATATCGTTTGGTGTTTTTATTCTTTTATTCACAACATTTATTTTTCTATTTGTTGTTGTTCTGATTTTTTTCTTGACAACATCTACTTTCCCATGTTTTGTTGTCTGTTCTTTTTGTATTGAAGTATTATATGCTACACTCTCAACATTATACTTTTCAATACCCTTCTCTACTTCTTTTACATACGCATCATCAAATGCAAAAATAGCTGAAGTAAGCATTAAAATTGTTACAAAATGTTTCATCATGTTGTATATATCCTTTTGAAAAAATTTCGGAATTATATCTTTAAAGTTTAAATATAAACTTAAAATGATAAAATTTGTCTTAAAAAAATCTTTTGGAACGCCATAATATAGTTCTTTTGAGAGAGATTAAAAATATTTATGAATTTTTTTCAATAGAGTCAAAAAAAATCATTTTAATATTTTTTATCTGACTTTTTATTTTGACTTTTAGTGCTTTCTTAAGGAAAAAAAGATATATTATAGACTTACATTATATATACAGCTCTATATTACACAATTAATTTTACGCGAAATATGATAAGAAATTAACGCCTTTAGAGATTTTTGTATAATTGAACAATTTTTGTGAATTTAGAGTAGTTTTTATAAAAATGGTGTTGGAATAGTGAGTGAATTTGTCATAAAAAGCTCCAAAAAATGGGAAGAGATAACTATATTTATTTTTTTTTGATATACTTATGAGCATAAAATTAAACAATTAGGAGAGTGTTATGGCACTATTTGATGATGTAAAAGAAGTAGTTGTAGAGCAACTAAACGTAAACCCAGATGAAGTAAAAGAAGAATCAAAATTTGTAGAAGATTTAGGTGCTGATAGCCTTGATGTTGTTGAGCTTGTAATGGCATTAGAGGAGAAATTCGATATTGAAATTCCAGATGAAGATGCTGAAAAAATTGCAAATGTTTCAGATGCAATTAAATTTATTGAAAAGATTCAAGCATAATTTTTAAGCCTCTTTAGAGAGGGGCTTAGTTAAATTATATATGAAACCATTTTATAAATGGTTTGATATATATCTTAAAAAGAGCATAGGAGATAGAATTGAAAAGAGTAGTAGTTACTGGCTTAGGCATGATTAACAGTGTTGGACAGGATAAAGAGAGTTCATTCTCTGCCATTTTAAATGGAGAGTGTGGTATTAAGAAGATTGAACTTTTTGATGCTGAAAAATTTTCTGTAAAAATTGCAGGAGAGATTGTTGGTTTTGACGCAAGTACAGTAATGGATGCTAAAGAGGTTAAAAAAGCAGACAGATTTATTCATCTTGGAATTAAGGCTACAGCAGAGGCGATGAGCGATGCGAACTTTGGCGATGATATAGATATGGAGCGTTTTGGTATCTCTTCTGCATCTGGAATTGGTGGATTACCAAATATAGAGAAAAATTCAGTAATTTGTGAAAAACGAGGACCAAGAAGAATATCTCCTTTCTTTATTCCATCTTCTTTGGTTAATATGTTGGGTGGATTTATCTCTATTGAGCATGGAATAAAAGGACCAAATCTATCATGTGTAACAGCCTGTGCTGCTGGAACACATGCCATTGCTGAAGCAACAAAAACCATTATGCTTGATGGTGCTGATAGAATGTTGGTTGTGGGTGCAGAGTCTGCAATCTGTAGTGCTGGTATTGGTGGTTTTGCTGCAATGAAAGCGTTAAGTACCAATAATGATAATCCAAAAGAGTCATCTCGTCCATTTGATGCAGATAGAAATGGTTTTGTAATGGGTGAAGGTGCAGCAGCACTTATTTTAGAAGATTATGATTTAGCAGTTGCTCGTGGAGCAAAAATTTATGGCGAAGTGGTAGGGTTTGGCGAGAGTGGAGATGCTAATCATATCACCACACCTGTTGTAGATGGACCTCTTCGTGCTATGAAAGCAGCTATGAGAATGGCAGGTAATCCAAAAGTGGACTATATTAATGCTCATGGAACTTCGACCCCTGCCAATGATAAAAATGAGACTTCAGCTGTAAAAGAGCTGTTTGGTGGGGTGGATAAGTGTCCTCCTATGAGTTCAATTAAAGGTCAAATTGGTCACTGTCTTGGGGCTGCTGGTGCCATCGAAGCTGTTGTCTCTTTGATGGCAATGCGTGATGGAAAGTTACCTCCAACAATTAATTATACCACGCCAGATGAGAATTGTGATTTAGATTATGTAACCGATGGTGTACGTGATGCCGAGGTTAACGTAGTAATGAGCAACTCATTTGGTTTTGGTGGAACTAACGGAGTTGTGATTTTTAAAAAAATATAAGGATGTTGCATGGCAACTTATTTAGAATTTGAAAAAAAGATAGAGCAGATTCAACAAGACATTGACTCTGCTCGTGCAAAAAATGATAATTATGCTCTTGAGAGTTTTGAAAAAGATTTAGAAAAAGAGGTTTCAAAGACCATGAAATCTCTTAGTGATTATCAAAAATTACAGTTGGCACGTCACCCTGATAGACCGTATGCTTTAGATTATATTCGTTTTATGATGGACAATGCTTATGAGATTCATGGGGACAGAGCATTTCGTGATGACCCAGCAATATTATGTTATATGGGTTATATTGATGGTCAAAAGACTATGGTTATTGGTGAACAGAAAGGGCGTGGAACAAAACACAAACTTAAAAGAAATTTTGGTATGCCAAATCCTGAGGGCTATAGAAAAGCCCTAAGAGCCGTTAAACTTGCAGAGAAATTTAATATACCAGTATTGATGTTGATAGACACCCCTGGTGCCTACCCAGGGCTTGGAGCAGAAGAGCGTGGACAGAGCGAAGCGATTGCAAAAAATCTTTTTGAGTTTACTAATGTTAAAGTTCCAATGATTTCAGTAGTTATTGGTGAGGGTGGTTCGGGTGGAGCATTGGCTATTGGTGTGGCTGATAAATTGGCAATGATGCGTTACTCTGTTTTTGCTGTTATCTCTCCAGAGGGATGTGCAGCTATTTTATGGAATGACCCTAAAAAGGTAGAACAAGCAGCAAAAGCTTTAAAAATTACACCTGATGATTTACATGCACATGGTTTGGTTGATGATGTATTGGATGAACCACTTATTGGTGCGCATCGTGATAAAAAGTTGGCAGCAGAAGTAGTTAAGTCATATTTTTTAAAAAATGTTGCTGAGTTAAAAAAGTTGAGTGTTGAAGAGATGCTTGACCAGCGATATGAACGTTTAACCAAAGTGGGTGCTTTTAGCGAAGAGGGATAGCTTTAGAAAGCAATTAATCTAAAATAACTCTTTATCTAAATAATAATGTTATACTTCCTTATAAAAAAAAGTTATAAAGGAAGATTTATGAAAAGAATTTTACTAATGTCACTCTTGGCTGGAAGTTTACTATTTGCAGAGGGTACATCAAATAAAAGTCAAATAAAAACAATGCAAACATTAGAGTCAGCAATGGAGATGGTTCAAAAGGGATTTTTATATAATAATTCAAATATTATTGAGAATGCCATTGTTGATTTAAAGAGAACATTGCTGGAAGTTAACGCTTTTGAGATTAAAGTTGACCCAAAAGAGCAGGGTAAAGATTTCAATGCTAAGGCATATGTCTCTACCGAAGTTACAGCTATTGATAAATTGGTTACAGAGATGGGGAAACTTTATAAAGAGGGTAAAAAAGATGAAGCTTTAGCAACTTTCTCAAAAACTTTGAGTCGTTGTGTTGTTTGTCATAAAGTTATTCGTAAATGGTAAGTTCTTTTTATGTTTGGTCGGCTTAAGCCGACCCTATCTATAGCCACCAAATTCTTAACTTTTTTCCTTTTATTTTTCCATTTTTTAATCCGTTAAATGCTTTTTTTACAACGCTTTTATCTATTGCTACATAACTATGCGTTGCATAGACATTAATTTTTCCTATACTTTTATTCTCTATACCTATATCTTTACAGAGTGTTCCCAAAATATCTCCTGCACGTATTTTCTTCTTTTTCCCCCCATCAATACAGAGAGTAGAGAGATTACCTTGAAGATAGAAGTTTCGATTTGGACGGAGTTTTTCTATGGGTTCAATTGTTAGATGGGGTTGTATCTCTTTAAGTTTCCTTTGACCATACTCATCACATAAACTGACTGCTAAGCCACTTTTATTAGCTCTACCTGTTCTTCCTATACGGTGGGTATAATCTTCGCTTTTCATCGGTATGTCATAGTTAATAACCATATCTATTCCATGAACATCCAATCCACGTGATGCCAAGTCGGTAGCCACTAAAATAGGGAGTGAACCATTAGCAAACTGTAAAAGCATCTCTTGGCGTTCATACTGTTCAAGGTCTCCATTCAGGGTAGCAACATCAAATCCTTTTTCATTGAGGATTTTTGATACTTCGAGGGTTTTTGCTTTGGTATTACAGAATATAATGGCTAAAGAGGGTTGAAAGTGTTGAAGTGTTGTAATTACTGCATTGTCCCTATTATCAGCACGATAGGCATACTCTTCTATTTGTACTCTCTCCTCTTGGCTTTCCATTTTAATCTCAATAGGATTTTTTAGAATAACTTTGGTTAGTTTGTCAATATTTTCAGGATAGGTTGCTGAAAAGAGTAGGCTTTGGCGCTCTTTTGGTAGATTTGAGACCAGCTTTAAAATATCGTCAGCAAATCCCATATCCAACATTCTGTCGGCTTCATCTAAAATAAGGGTTTTTATCTGACCCAAATGGATGGTTTGGCGTGAAAAGTGGTCAAGCAGTCGTCCAGGTGTTCCCACAATAATATCGGCACCTTTTTCTAGTGATGTTACCTGTTTGGTGAGGGAAGTTCCCCCATAAAGGGTAATGATTTTGACATCTTTTTTATACTGTGCTAACTTTCTACACTCTCCTGCAATCTGTTCTGAGAGTTCACGGGTAGGGGCAATAATAAGGGCTTGTGGAAAGTGTTCATTCTCGTCCAGTTTCAAGATAAGTGGAAGGGCAAATGCCAAAGTCTTTCCTGACCCTGTTTTGGCTTTAGCAATAACATCTTGGTTATTTTGTATAAGAGGAATTGCCTCTTTTTGAATTGGTGTGGGTATTTTGTATCCTAAAGATGTTAAATTATCTAACATTTTGCTTGGTAGTGATAGCTCTTTAAATGAAATCATGGGAACTCTTTTTCGCAATTATATCAAGTTTTAAAAGAAACTCTGTATTTTACGCTCTTGATAGAGTATGGGTAGGGTTATGGTATTGATTGCTACAATATACCCTGTTCCTACAGCTAAAACTTTTTCAACTGTAGCATTGAGTGTTGCTTCATAAATATAGTAGTGGGGCAAGGCAAAAGCAATTGCAGTCATATTTATCCAGATAGAGACAATAGTCAAGAGAGAAGTAAGAAGAAAAGTTGATACTTTTGTAACCATATAGGGGTAGACATAGTTGATAAAGGGATAGATTAAAATAAGTGTACCTGTAAATGAGATGATATTTGCAAAAAGAACCCAGTTAATATTGGCATCTGAAAGAACCCAAAATAGAGGAGTCATTAATGCTGTAAGAATGGTACTGATAAGAACTGCCTTATAGTGTGAAACAGTTAAAATTTTATTTATATTGATATTCATAACTATAGTCCATATGTAATTATTTTTTAATAATTAAAGTATAGTATAAAAAAGGTATCAAAAAGTTAAAATTATATTATTTTTATAAATAAACTTAAAACTTAAAAAAAAATTAAGTTTTAAGGAAAAAGAGAGATTAAGTCCGATACTCTGCATTAATTTTGACATACTCATAAGAGAGGTCACATCCATAGGAGGTGTAGCTTCCCTCTGCCAGTCCCAAATCACAAGTGACTCTGAAACTGGAGTTTTTCATGATTTTATAGGCTTTCTCTTCTCGTTCTTGGTCCAGCTCTCGCTGTTCATTTGAGTAGATAAGAAGATTATCATACTGAATGGTTAAAGTTGTGTCATCACACTCTATGCCACTCGCACCAATGGTAGATGCAATTCTTCCCCAGTTTGGGTCTTCACCAAAGAGGGCTGTTTTGACCAATAGTGAGTTAGAGAGTGCAATGGATGCTTTTCGTGCCTCTTCGTCGCTTCTAGCCCCTTTTACTTCGAAGGCTACCAATTTATTAGAACCCTCTCCATCTTTTAGAATCATCATGGCAAGTTCAAAGGTGATTTTATTTAAAGCCTCTCTAAATGCCTCTTTGTTATACCCCTGAGATGCTCCATTTGCTAACAACATAATGGTATCATTGGTAGAGGTGTCTCCATCTACACTAATTCTATTAAATGAGCCTTCGGTTGCTTCGCTTAAAAGCTCTTCCATATCCTTTTTGGGAATCTTGGCATCTGTAACAATAAAACAGAGCATGGTTGCCATGGCTGGATTTATCATTCCTGCCCCTTTACAGATGGCTCCAATAGTAAATTCTGTTCCATCATCCATCTCAATTTTGAAACAGAGCTCTTTTTTAAAGCTATCGGTAGTCATGATAGAACGGGCTGTTTTATCTGAACTTTTTGCATTAAAATCAAATTTATCAAATGCAGAAGTTATCTTCTTTTGATTTAGACGATAACCAATTACACCTGTTGAACTCATAATTGGGTTTTGAAGTGGTTGATATTTCTCTAGCTCTTTAAAAATTGCTTCAATATCTTCGACCCCTTTTGCCCCTGTCATGGCATTAGCATTTTTAGCATTCATCAAGATGAAATTGGTTTGAAAACCATCTGGGTATTGTTGATAGTGTTTGATGGGTGCTGCTTGAAATCGGTTACTTGTAAAGCGTGCAGATACATCACAGGGTATCTCCGAACGAATAAAGGCAACATCTCCATCATTTTTAGGAGTTGTTTTCATCCCTACATTAACGCCATCGCAGAAAAAGCCTTGAACGTTATCAAGACCACCTTTTAGTGAATATAGATTAAACATGTTACATCTCCTCTGGTTTTATAGTTTGTCTAATAATTTTTTTTGCTTTTTTAATACCATCACTGGGACCAATAAGTAGAAGTCTTGCTCCAGCAGTAATAATGGTATCTCCTTTTGGCATCGGAATAAAGTGACCTCCTCGACTTCTAATACCAATAATAGTGACATTTGCAATCTCTCTGAAACTTGCTTCTCTCATACGTTTAAGGGTTAACCATGATGTCTTGGTAACACGAGCCTCTTCCATGTCTAGTGGTGTATCTTGTTTATAGAGGAACTCTTGTAGAAGGTTCTCCATATCAGGGCGTATTGCCATGGCATTAATTCGTTGTGCCATAATATTGGTAGGTGTTACCACTTTGTCTGCACCCAATTTTAAGAGTTTCTGTTCATCTGAAATGGTAGGTGCATTAGAGATGATTAAGAAAGGTCGTCTTCTTTGAATCTCATCTTCATATAGACGCATAGAAGCGATGGTGGCAATGTTGTCTGCAATGTTGTCTGCAAGGGTTATAATCCCTTTTGCAGAAGAGAGATGTGATTTTAAAATTGCCTCTTGTGTATGGGGTTCGCCCTGTACAAAATAGGGATATTTATATTTCACAGCAAACTCTCCAATATTTTCATGAGGGTCAATAACAACAAAGGGAATATGGCTCTCGCGTAGCTGTTTGGTTACTTGAATGGTAAACTCATTATGGTAACAGATAACAAAATGATGTTTTAGTCGTGCAATATCATAAAGCATATTTCTCTCTTTTATAACTTTTTGTAGTTCACCTCGGTTTAGTACATCAACAATAAGACCAATGGCTACTGAAAATACTAAAAAACCAAAAATAATAAGGCAGATGGTAAAAATACGTCCCAAGTCTGAAATGGGAGCCATCTCTCCAAATCCAACTGTTGTAAAGGTGATTCCTGTCTGATAGAGGGCATCAAGTAGAGACATATCATCAATAATAATATAACCAAATGTACCAAACATCATGGTCAAAATAGTTAAAATAAGGGGAAGTCTAAAAGGTGCTAGAAGCACATACAACTCATCATTAAGAGTTATATGTGGGGTAGGCGTTTCTCGCCAATTAAGAAGTTTTTTTATTCTATTTTGTTTTGCCAAAATAGTTTCTAAAGGTAAGGTCTATGCCTCAGCAGTTTCTGCTGTAGCTTGAGCAGCTTTTTTCTTCATTGTTCTTAGAGTTGACGCTGCAACTTTAATTTTTTTTGTTGTACCATCTTCAAGTGTAATTTTTACACTTCTCAAGTTAGGAAGCTGTCTTCTCTTTGTTTTGTTGTTTGCATGAGATACATTGTTTCCAACCAATGGACCT
>Ga0256828_1001545_pt1 | contig 14230 bp, 10 predicted proteins | sample CV88metaG_FD_185993 | JGI IMG/M metagenome (GOLD analysis project Ga0256828, IMG submission 185993) | Hydrothermal vent microbial communities from East Pacific Rise, Pacific Ocean - CV88 | ecosystem: Environmental > Aquatic > Marine > Hydrothermal vents | place: Pacific Ocean: East Pacific Rise...
TCTAAATTATATTAGACAATAAAAAAGCAATAAAACTTGCTTTTTTATTTTTTTAAATATTATATTAACATATTATAATTTAATAATATATTTTTAATGAAAAATATAATGCAAAAAGCTGGCAATATAGCTAATATAATGAAAAATTTTTCTAATAAAGATAAATTAGCAATACTTTGTTTTTTATGAAATGAGGAAAAAAACGTTTCAGAACTTTTAAGTTGTTCTACTATTTCTCAATCACAGATTTCACAATATTTATGAAAAATGAAACTAGAATGAATAGTTGAGTCAGAAAAAAAATGAAAAGAAGTATTTTATAAAATATCAGATAATAAAATACTAGAAATAATAGATTCTTTAAAAATAATATTTACAAAATAATAATTTAAAAATACAAATATGAAAAAAATATATTTATCAGGATTTTTATTAAGTTTTTTACTTATATCATGTTGAACAGAAGTAGAACCAAAAGAAATGATTTATTATTCTACATGAACAGTTTTTTCATGATCTATTAATTTAAGTGATTCATATGTATGATATATAAAATGAGATCAAATGGTGAATCTTGCTACAAAAGTATGATGAAGAGTAACTCATGTATTAGTAAAAGAATGAGATTTAGTTAAAAAATGAGATTTATTATTGACTCTTGATTCATATGAAGCAAAAACATGATACTCTACTGCTTGAACTATAATAAATACTTTGATTTCAATGAGAAAAGATACTGAAGCAATGTTTGATGATCAAATTAAATCGATGGAAGCTAAAGTTGAACAAGTAAAATTGTGAAATATTTGAATAGAAAATGGTTTAAAAGATACTATTAATATTACAAATAGTCAGTTAGAAACAGCTAAGGTTTGAGTTGAAACTGCAAAAATAAATTTAGAACACACAAAAACAGTTTTAAAAACTAAAGAGAGACATGTTTATGATAATTCAAAAGATGCTATTGTTTCATCAGTTATTTTAGATACAAATATAATGAATTTCATTGATGCTTTATTATGAATAACTGAGGATAATAAACATAAAAATGATTCTTTTGAAAAATATTTATGAGTTAAGGATACTTGATTATATACTAAGACTAAGGCTAAATTTTATGAAATATTAATAAAATATAATAATTATAAAGATTTTTATGATACTAAAATTGATTGAAAAACACCTAGTTATGATGATATTAATAAGTGATTAGTTGATGGTGAAAATTTAGCTGAAGATATAAAAACATTATTATCACTAACTTTTGATATTTTAGATGCCTCAATAGCTAATGTTAATTTTCCTCAAACTACTATAGATAATTATAAAAATCAAATATCTACTTTTTGAAATAATATAGAAGCTAGTTTAATAACAGTTTCTTGAGATTATTTTTTAGGTTTAAAATGATCTAGACAATCTATTGATGATTTTAATAGAGAATCAAAAATGCAATTAGATTTATTAGCTAAACAATATGAATTAGCACAAAAAACATATGATCAATACGAAGCAATGTCAAAATGACAAGTAAATGAAGTAACTACAAAGTCTGATGTTACATGAAAACAATTAGATGAAATATTAGCATGACTTAAGTCTTTGAAAAAACAAAAACAAAGTAAATTAAGAGAAATAGATGCAAAAATTGATGAAGCAAGAGGACAACAAAATTCTGCTTGAGTTATGATTAACAATTGAAAAATAGTTTCTCCAATTACTTGAGTAGTTACTAGTAAGATGGTAAAAGTATGACAAGTAGTAGGTTGATGAATGCCTTTAATGACAGTTTCAAATATATATAATTTAGAAGTAGATGTTAATATATCTGAAGAACAAGCTAATAATTTAAGTATTTGAGATAATGTTATTTTAGAAATTGAATGAGTCGATAAACAAATGATTTGAAAAATATCAAATATAAATTTATCAAAAGATTTAATAACTAAAAAAGTAGGAGTAAAGATTTCTGTTATAAATGAAGATAATCAAATTCAAATATGAAGTTTTACTAAAGTAATATTTCAAAATTCTACAAAATCTAATTGAACATTAATATCAAATGATGCTATCATTTCTGAATTTATGATTCCTTGAGTTTATGTTACAGTAGATAATAAAGTAGTATTTAAAAATATAGATATAATAAAACAAAATGATAGTTTTTCAGAGATCAAATGACTTAATGTTTGAGATGTTATTATTACAAAATGAAAAGAAAATCTTTATGATGGTGAAATATTAAAATAATTATTAAATAAAAAAACTATGTTTGCAAATATAGCAAAATTTTTTATAGAAAATTCTAAATTAACATTAGTTTTGGTTATTATTACATTACTCTCATGAATATGAAGTTATTTTTTGATACCTAAACAATATAATCCTACTATAGTTGTTCCAGCTTTTAGTATAGTTGTTCCAGCTAACTGATTAACAAGTGATGAAGTTTCTAAATACATAGTATCTCCACTTGAAAATAAGATAATGGAGCTTGAATGAATAGATGAAGTATATTGAACTGCTGGAGATAATTATGGTGCTGCTATGGTTAAATTTAAGGTAGGACAAGATGCAGAAAAAGCTAAAATAAGATTGCAACAAAAATTGCAGGAAAATATGTGATTAAAACCATTATGAGTAAGTACTCCAATAGTTACTACTATTGATCCAGAAACTTTACCTCAAATTACATATGCTATAAGTTATGTAGGGAATGAGTTAAATGATGAACAAAAGTATATTTATCTTCGTTCAATAGCAACTAGAATAAAAGAAAAATTAAAAACAATAAAAAATCTTACTACTATTGATATAGTATGAGGTTATAAAAGTGATATTGTTATTAATTTGGATATTGAAAAAATAGAGGCAAAAAATACTGATATAATGCAGGTATATAATGTTTTAAAGAAAAACAATTTAAATATGCCTAGTTGAAATATTAGTAATTTAAATGGAGATAAAATCTTTGTTTGAGTTGAAGCTAAAGTAAGTGATGTAAATGATTTAAAAAAATTAGTTATTTCAAATATTTGATGAAATACTTTATATTTAGAAGATATAGCTGAAATAAAAAGATGAGTTAAAAAATTAAATAAATTATCTTATTATAATAATTCAGAGGCTATTTTCCTATGAGTTTGAAAGGCTACATGAACAAATTCTGTTTTTTTAACAGATGCTGTTATAGAAAAAATGCAAGAGATAGAAAAAGAATTACCTAAAAATATTAAAGTAGATATTATTCAAAATGAAGGTGATACTGCTAGAAATGCAACAAATATGCTTTTAATAAATTTAGTTGAATCAGTTATAATAGTATTTATTGTACTTGCTTTATATTTAGGTAGAAAAGATGCATTTAATACAGCAGTTTCTATTCCATTAACTTTATGATTAGTATTTTTATTTGCATTTATAATGTGAGAAAATATTAATAAAATAACACTTTTTGCATTAATATTAGTTCTTTGAATGTTGGTAGATAATTCGACAGTGGTAGTTGAAAATATTTCTAGACATTTAAATGATAGAGTGCATTCATGAAAGACTAAATTAGAGGCAGTTTTAGAATGAACGCAAGAGGTTTGAGTTTGAGTAATATTATCTACTGTTTCTAGATTATTTGCATTTGCTGCAATGTTTGCTGTTTGAGGAATGATGGGGGAATATATGTGACCAATTCCACAGTTTGCAATAATGGCGCTTTTAATTTCTTTAGCAATAGCTTTTACTATTAATCCTTGGCTTAGTTTTCTTTGAGCTAAATGAGTTGAAGAAAAAGATAGAAATCAAGAAGATGAACAAGAAAGTAAGTATGATATAAGAAAGATATATCTCAATTTTATGAAAAAATATCTTAATAAAGAAGAAAAAACTAAGAAAAAAATAAAAAGATTTAAAATATTTTTCTGGTTAGCTTTATTTGCTATTTTAATAGGACCTATTTATGCATGAATTTTTAAAGCAAGAATGCTTCCAAAATCAAATCAAAATCAAATATATTTATGGATAGATGCTCCAAGGTGATGGGATGTGAATAAGGTTGATTCAGTTAGAAAGGATATAGATAAATTTTTTAGTGATGATAATAAAAGTATTCCAGACGAATTAAAATTAGTTAAAAGTACTTCTGTTACTATAGGTCAAGCATTTATGTGAGATTTTGCAAATTTATTTAGAGGAGGTTTATCTAGAATTTGAGAAAATCAATTATCTTCTAGAATAAATTTATATTCACCTAGTGAGTATAAGGATAAGTATTGAGAAAATAGAATGTTTTCAGAAGAATATACTATAAAAATTAGACCTTATTTTAGAGATTACATTTTATGAAAATATCCAGATTTACAGGTTAAATTATTAGAGGATCCACCAGGACCACCAGTAAGAGCTACTTTTTTAGCAAAAATTAAAACTGATGCTAATGAAAAAAATGAAATAGCTTTTACTCATAGAGTGGAAAGTGAAGTAAAAAAAATAGCAAAAAAACAAAATCTTGTTGATTTATGAAATTCATTATCAACTACTTATAGAAAGATAAATATAAAATTAGATAAAGAATCAGTTTCAAGAGCATGATTAACAAGTGAACAAGTAGCGTATACTTTAGCAGTAGCTATAAATTGAATAGATGTTGATTTAATTACAAACCCAAATTCACTTGAGCCTACAAATTTAGTTTTATGAGTTAAAAATTCTCAAAAAGATACTATAGCATTATTGAATAAAATCTCATTTACTAATCCTAAATGAAAAAAGATTTTTTTAGATAGTATTGCAGATATAGAATATAGTTTTGTTTCTCCAGAAATAAATACTGATAAAAGAGAACAGACTAATTATATTTATTGAGAAATGTGAGATAATAGTCTGATATACCCAGTTATTAAGCTCTTTTGAATACTTATGAGTGATGATTTTTTATGAAATGATTACAAAGTAAAATCATGGTCACCTTATCAAATAGAATATGTTTGATTAAAAGATTGAAAAACATATTTATTACAATGGGGATGAGAATGGGAGCTTACAATGGATACTTTTAGGGATTTATGAATGGCTATGTGACTTAGTTTACTTGCTATATATTTCTTACTAGTATGACAATTCGCAAGTTTTAGAATAGCTTGAATTGTAATGATTACATTTTTATTATCTTTTTATTGAGTATTTCCTGGTTTTACTTTATTGTATTTATTAAAAAATGAATATTTTTCTGCAACTAGTATGATTTGAATAATAGCACTATGATGAATTGTAGTTTGAAATGCAATTATACTTATAGATTATATAAATGTTTTAAAGAAAAATTGATTAACGATAGAAGATGCATTATTGAAAGCATGATATGTTAGATTTGCTCCAATAATACTTACTAGTTTAACTACAGTATTTTGAGCTGCTACAATAGTATGAGATCCAGTATGGTCAGGTTTAGCTTGGACTATTATATGGTGATTATTATTTAGTAGTATTATGACACTTATAGTTATACCGATTTTTTATTATGATAGTCAGAAAAAAGATTGGAATAAATGTATGGAAAATGGTGATATGTGAAATTGTGATTAAAAAAAAGAAGACTATTTAGTCTTCTTTTTTTGTTTCATTAAATCTTGATCAAGCTGATACAATAACTGTTTTTTGTAGTGAATCATTTTCATTTACTAGTTTTTTATTTTTTTCATCTAATTCATTATTTTCTGCTTTAAGTTTTTCTATTTTTCTAGTTCTTTTATTTGCAATTTTTTCTAATTCTTCTATTTTTTGAGTATCCAATAATGATTGTTGTTCTAAATCATATATTCTATCCATCATTTTTTTTATATCTTCTGAATTATATTCTTGTTCTTCAATTATTGCTGAATGTGTTTCAGTAGTTTGAGAATCTGTTCCAGTATTTTTTCAAATCTGTTTTAATTTAAATGGTTTAATATTAGTTGATTCTCAAGCTTTTATAATGGAACTAGTTGAAGGCTCATCTTTTATTTTAAAATCCTTCTCTTCATGAGAGTGAATACTTTGTTTACCTACAGCATCAACAGCTGTACTATTAATTCTCAATTCTCATTTAGTATTTGCAACTTCTATAAATATACCTAAATCTTTTCATTCTTTTACTAATTCATGAGATTGTTTCAATGCTTTTTTTAATAATTCTTCTTTTTTAGATAATTTTTCTATTGTTCCTATGTTTTCTTTTAAATTATTAGATTGTGATTTTATTATTTGTTTATATTGATTTATTTCATTTTCTAAAATAATTATAGATTCTTCTAATTGTTTTGCTTTTTGTATAATAATTTTTTGTTGAGAGTTATAAGATTGAATATCTTCTTCATTTGATTGGATTATTTTATTAATTAGTTGTTTTGTAATTGAAAGTTCATCTATGATAGTTTTATTTAATTGATTTTTTTCATTTATACTATCAATAAAAGTAATTAAAAAAACAATCATTATCATATCATTTTTATCTTTTAGTTTTGTTCATTTTTCAATTAATTTTTTTCTAAAATTTTCTGATGCAAAAAAACTAATATTTTCTTGAATAAATTGTTTTAATTCTTCTGAATCAAAATTAGATTCACTTATTCATTCAAATATTTGATCGAGATTAGAATCTTCAGTTAAATAATTTTTAGAATTTACTTTATCTGATAAAGTCGTGTTTTGTTTAATATTCATAATTATTTTTAAATAATATTTCTTTAATTTTAACATATTTTTTTTATATTTCCAAAGAAATGATTTTTTTTATTAAAAAACTTTAATTTTAACATATTTTGAGTATATTTTAAGTAGTTTAATATTATTAATATATTGCTTTTTAATATGAAAAAAAGATTTCTTTTACTTATTATTTTTATAATGTTTTTATTTAGTTTAATTACATTTATATTAATAATAAATTATCTTGATCCTTATCAATATAAGGTTTTTGGACTTATTTCTATAATTTTTACATTTGTTTTAGGTTTAACCTCTATTATAACTATAACTTTATATTTTATAAAGAAAATATATTATAGATGAAGAGTCTATTTATATCATGTTTTATCTAGTTTTAGACAGTGATTTTTCTTTTCATTATTTATGTTATTTATGATTTTCTTTTATTGATTAGGTGTACCTATATTATTAACATGAGTTTTACTTTTAATAATAGTGACATTTTTAGAATTATTTATACAAAATTTAGAAATTAATTAAATTATGAGAAAAAATTTATTACATATTTGACATAAAGAACTTTCTTATGAAATAAGGGAGATTGTTGAAGTAGCAAAAAAAATAGAAACTTTTTGAGTTAAAATAGCTTGGGAAAATATTTGAGATCCTGTTGTTAAATGAGAAAAAATACCAACTTGGATGAAAGATATTGTTAAAACTGCATCAGAGAAAGATATTGTTTATTGATATTGTCCTACAAGATGACTTGACTCAGCTAGAGAATATATTGCTTCTAAAAATCCTAAAATAACAAAAGATAATATTCTGTTTTTTAATGGACTTTGAGATGCTATTAGTAAAATATATAAAAGTTTAGCATTTGATTCAAGAGTTATTTGACCAAATCCAGCTTATTCTACACATTCTTCAGCAGAAGCAGCACATGCATGAAGTGCTCATATTACTTATTCTTTAAATCCAAATAATAATTGGAATCCAGATTTAGATGAATTAGAAAATAAGGTAAAATATAATCCAAATATAGTATGAATACTTGTTGTAAATCCAGATAATCCAACTTGAGCTGTATTTTCAAGAGAAGTGCTAGAATCTATAGTCGCTATAGCAAAAAAATATGATATGTTTTTAATTTTCGATGAAATATATGAAAAATTAACATATAATGATGAAGATAGAGTTTTACTTTCTGATATTATATGAGATGTTCCAGGTATTTCTATGAAGTGAATTTCAAAAGATTTACCTTGGCCAGGTTCAAGATGTGGTTGGATAGAAATATATAATGAGAATAAAGATAAAAATTTTAAAAAATATACTTCTTCTATACTTGCTTCTAAATTATTAGAAGTTTGTTCTACTACTTTACCTCAATTTGTTCTTCCAGAAATATACGAAAATAAAAATTATAAAATATCTTTAATGGAAAGAATAGAAAAGTATCAAATAAGAGCTGATTTAGCAGAAAAATATTTATGAAACTTAGAAGAAGTTACTTTAATAAAACCTAAATGAGCATTTTATTTATCTATTGCATTTAATATAGATAATTTAAATAAAAATTTTGTTCCTGAAATAAAAAATGATAAAATAATTGATATTGTGAAAGAAGCAATTAAATCTAGTGAAAGATTTGATAAAAAGTTTTGTTATTATATGCTTTGAAAAACATGAATTTGTTCTGTTCCTTTGAGTTGATTTAATTCTACTTATGAATGATTTAGAATTACTTTATTAGAGGAAGATGAAAATAAATTTATTGATATACTTTCTACAATTAGAAACTTTATAATAGAATTTAAAAAATAAAATTGATAAAAAAAATAATTAAATATTGTGTAGTAATTTTTTTAATTACTAATATTGCTTGGAGTTATGCCCTTACTGATTCTCAGAAGGGTACTATTTTAAATAATTTTAAGAAAAAACAATATGATTTATTATTTGATTCTAATATTTGAAATTTTTCAAATGAATTTAGTGATATTTTTAATATTTCTAAAAAAGTAGATATTTATAATAATATTTGAGATTCTAATAAAAGTAGGAGAGAAGAAATAGAAAAGAAGCGTTTAGAAACTTTAAATAAAATTGAATCTTTAGAATGATCAATTAAACAACTAGATAAAGATATTATTGATGCATGAAAAAGAATACAAAATATAAATAAAAATGTTATAAAGGTAAAAAAAGAAATTGAAATAAATTCTCAAACAATTAATATTTTAAAAAAGAAGATAAAAGACAATACAGAAATATTATTAGATTATTTAGTATATATATATAAAAAATCTAATACTATTTATGAAGATGATAAAGTAGATAATTTAAAAAGTATTTTACTTAATGATGAAAATATATCTGATTTAATGAATGATTTATACTTTAAATGAATTATTCAAGTGACTTGAAAAAAATTAATTGATAATCATAGAAAATATATTTCAGATTTATATTTAAATAAGATTAAATTAAAAAGACAAGAATTAAATCTAAAATCATTAAGAAAAATGTGAATTATTCAGAGGAAAATGCTATCTGATAAAAAGAAATATAAAGAGAGGATATTAACCGTATCAAAATGAAAACAATCATATTATTCAAAATATATTAAGGATAAGTTAAAAATTGAAAGGAAATTACAATTAAAATCTTTTAAGGAAAAGATTAGATTTAATGCATTAAGAAATGATATTTTAAAAAAATATAATTGTAAATTTGTAGATTTATCTAATGAATATACTACTGAGGCAAGGTCATTATCAAAAAAATGTTTAAATATAAATAAAATGATTTATTCTGAAAAAAAATTAGATGAATCATGAAAAAAATCAAATTTAAATTTTATTTGGCCTGTTGAACCAACTATGTGAATTAGTGCTTATTTTCATGATACTTCATATAAAAAAGATTTTTGATCAGTACATGAGGCTATTGATATAATTGCTCCACAATGAACTCCTATTAAAGCTCCTGCTGATTGATATGTTGTACATATTACACCACCTAATAGTGAAGATTATGCATATGTAGCAATAAAACATTTTGATTGATATATGACAGTCTATGGACATGTAAGTGATGTGTTAGTTAAAGAATTTGATTTTGTAAAAAAATGAGAAGTTTTTGCTCAAACTTGATGAGAATTTTGAACATTATGAGCTTGATATATGACTACTTGACCACATTTACACTTTGAAGTTTTTAAAAATAAACATTATATAGATCCATTTACAGTATTAGATCTTTCACATATTCAATTTTCGAAATTGCCAGAGAAATATGAATTTAAATTTTATAGTGATTTTAAGAAGAGAAGAGGTTATGATTTCAAAAAAAGAGATGCTAATTCAAGAATTTTTAAATTAGTATGAAATACTGAAGTAGAAAGACAAAAATATTTAATTAATAATTATGCAGTTCCTGCTTTTAAAAATTGGCAAATGTGGGTTGATGAATCTTTAGATTGAAATATTGATCCTTCATTTGTTATGTGTATATGATTAGCTGAAACAACGTTATGAAGAAATTTAGCAAGTGCATATAACGTATGAAATGTATGAAATAATGATAGATGAGATAGAAAAATATTAAAAAATGCTAGATCATGAGTATACTTAATAATAAATACTTTAAATAATAAATATTTTGATAAATATACTCATTTAAATGAAATGTCTTGAGCATGAAGAAAAATTACAGGATTATCTTCTTGTAAGGATAAATGAACTTTTTGTTATGCTACTGATACTGAAAATTGGCATAGAAATATAATCAAATGTTTAAGTCATTTAAAATGAACATATGTACCAGATGATTATAATTTTAGATTAAATAAATAGAAAGTGTAATATTTTGCACTAATAAAAGATATATGTTATTATATTTATATAATTTAACTTATATCTTTTTATTATGAGAAAATTTAAAATATTTTCATTTATTTATTTATTAAATATTACATTTTTTTCTGAATTGTCATTTGCAGCAGTATGAAAAGATGAATTGGCAAAATCACAGGAAAATACAAATATAATTATGTCATTTTTTAGTACTGATTTATTATTAAATATTGTTTTTGCATGTTTAGTAATTGTTGGAACTTTAATTTTAGCAAAATTTGCTACAGCTAGGATGACTACTTATTTAGAAAATAGTTATGCTTGAGAAGAAAAATGAAGGGAAGAATTAGTTTGAGTACTTTCAAGAACTGTAAATATATCTATATTATCTATATGATTTGCAATTACTCTTACTATACTTTGAATAGATATGTGAATATTTATGTGAGGGTTATGATTTGGTATTGGTTTTACTTTAAAAATTTTTCTTACAAATTTTATAGCTTGAATACTTATGGTAACACAATGATTTTATCATTTAGGTGATGTTATTGAAGTTTGATGAAGAATATGAACTATTAGACAAATACATGCTTTATTTACAGCAATAGAACAATTTGATGGTGTAATTTTTTATGTGCCAAATGTAAAATTTTTAGAAGAAGAAATTTCAAATTTTCATTCAAATGATAAAAGAAGAGTTGATGTAAATATTTGAGTTGATTACAATACTGATATATTAAAAGCTAAGAAAATAATGATTCAAGTTGTAGATAAATTTCCTAATGTATTACAAGCACCAGCTCCTGATGTTTATATTACAGAAATGGCAGATAGTTCTATAAATCTTTCATTAAGATTTTGGATAAATTCAAAAGATTGATATTTTAGTTCTCAATCAAATGTTATTGAAACGGTTAATTTGGCTTTTAAACAATGATGAATTGAAATACCTTTTCCACAAGTAGTTATTAGTTCTAGAGATAAAGATTGAATAAAAATAGCAAAATAAAAACTCTAATTTATTAAATTAGAGTTTTTATTTTTAAGCATTTTTTTGTTTTATTGCTATAAATATTCATCATATTAATAGTGATAGTATAAATAAAATGATTATTTCAGGACCAGTTTTTACTTTAGTTGCATCAGATAAATTTCATTCATATGTTGTTCATGAATCAGTTTTACCTACTGCTTTTACAGCAAAAAAATCATATTTAGTTTTGTCTCATGTTACAGGAATTTCATAAGAAGTATTTTTTGTATTAGTTATTAATTCAAGTTTTCAATCATTATATTTTTTATAAATATTGTAACTTAAGGCTCATGATACTGTGTTCCATGTTAATATTGATTTTGATTTTAATTCAACTAATTTTAAACCATTGATTAGTAATTTATCTGTTTTTGTACTTATTTGTTTTTTAGTTGTTTCTTTTGCAGAATTTAATTCTATTTTTTTTACATTTAGACTAGCTGCTCATAATTCAGTTTTTTCATGTCCTAGGTCATCTTTTATTTTAATATCTATTTTATATGTTCAAGATTTTTTAGGTGCAAATAATTTTGCTGAATATACTCAATCTTTAGTTTCTTCTAGTTTAGTTACAATATCATTTATTATCACTTGAACTGTATTTAATTTAGAATTAGCTATTACTTCAATTTCATAACTATTTTCAGGATTAACACTTTCAGGTGTGACTTTTACATTTTTAATAGTTAAATTATCTTTATTTAATTTAATATTAATTTTTTCTGATTTTCAGATTATGTTTTCATCTGAATCTAAAACTTCTGCTTCTATTATATTTTCTCAATCAATTAAATTAGTTATTTCTTTTTCAAAATTTCAATCATTATCACTAATTGTTTTTACTTCATTTTTTCAATTAATAATAATTTTTATTTGATGATTTTTTTGTGTTGTTCAAGAAATTGTTATTTTATTTTCTCATATAGTTAATCAACTTTTAGGTGATAATATTTCAATATTAGCATTTTGTATTTCATCTGTCTTATTTATTTCAACTTCACCAACTCAAAAAACTGAATCATCATTTAAATCATAGACATGTATATTTTGAGTTCAAGAACTTTTAAATTTAACGGCATTTTCAAATTTAATAATTCATTGATCGGAAGCTTTATATGTATACGTATTATCTTCTAGTGCACTTGGAAGAGTAGCTTCAGGATCACTTTCTGAAAAAATTAATATAGTTCATTCATAATTATTAACTACTGTATTATTTTTGTCTACTGCTTGAATTGTTAAATCTAAGGCATCTCATACATTAGCAGTTTCTGGATTTAGATTTACTTCAAAATGATCTATTCAGGCTGCAAATACTGAACTAAAAGATAATAAACTAGAAGCAAGAAAAGCTAGTATAATTTTTTTAGTATTTTTCATATTTATTAATTTATAGATATTAAATATATGTATGTATATTACTTATAATTATGCATAATTAAACCATTTTTTATATTTAAGCTTTACATTTTTAATTTTTATATTTTAATTATATTTTTATTATTGATTAATGTAATAGAAGTAATAAAAGTTTGATAATATTCAATTTTCGAAATTAGCATATTTTTATGTTTTTCATCTAATTCACTTAATAAATCATCTATTAATAGTATTGGTTTTTTATTAGTCATTTTTTCGATAAATATTCATTCTAATAATTTAAGCCATATTATTATACTTTTTGTTTCTCATCTTGATGCAAAATGAGTTAACGATTCTCAATCAATTAAGATGTTAAAATCATCAACATGTGGTCAAATAGCAGTTTTTCATAATATAATATCTCTATCAATATTTTTATTTAAATAAGTAGATATTGTTTCTTGTATATTATTTTGTTCTACCTTTGTTTCATAAATTAAATCAATTGATTTAATATTTCATGAAAAATATTCAAGAGTAGTTTTGATACTTTCTTTATAAAAATTTATTATCTTAAATCTATATTTATATATTTCACTAGATAATTCTATAAATTGTTTATCCCAAAATATGATATCTTCTTTTTTTGCTTTTGATTCATTTATACTTTTTAGAGTTTTATTTCTATGTTTTAATATTTTTTTATAATTAGTTAATAATTTATCATAATTTTCGAAAGAATTTTTTAATATATTATCTAAGAAATCTCTTCTTAAACTAGGGGATAAGTACATTAAATTCATTATGATTGGTGAAAAAATAACAGATTTTTTTGATAAAGAATTATATTTTTTTTTAGTAATTTTATTATTATTGTATATGAAAGTTTTTTTCTTTTTATCTTTAATATATGATACAGAAAATTTATTATTATATTCATCTAAATATTCAACAAAAAAATAATCCTCTCACTTTTTTATTAGCTCATCCAGGCTAAGTCATGTGATAGAATTATTTGAAAGTACACTAATCGCTTCTAATATATTAGTTTTTCATTTTCAGTTTTCTCAAATAATAAAATTTTCTTTATTTAGATCTTTTAATCTTAGTTCTTTAAAATTTCTAAAATTTATTAATTTAAGTTCTTTAATCATTATTTCATTATATTTGATATAGCTATTTGATTTGCAATTACTTTTTGATTTGAGCATGATAATAACTCTTCTCTAGTTATTTCTTTGTCTACTTGTATATCTTCTCTTAAAGGTTCTTTTTTATCTATAACTGAGATAGT
>Ga0256828_1001546_pt1 | contig 14225 bp, 12 predicted proteins | sample CV88metaG_FD_185993 | JGI IMG/M metagenome (GOLD analysis project Ga0256828, IMG submission 185993) | Hydrothermal vent microbial communities from East Pacific Rise, Pacific Ocean - CV88 | ecosystem: Environmental > Aquatic > Marine > Hydrothermal vents | place: Pacific Ocean: East Pacific Rise...
AAAATAATTATAACGTATTTTTGGTTTTAGATTGATGATTTCTTGGGGATTTGGTAGGCTTTTTGCCTACCTTTTAAGATTTGTTTTAGAATGTTCTTTCACAGTCTCGGGGGCGTTGTCCCTACACTATTTGAAATTTGTTTACAACAACGTCCCAGATTGACGTTTTTTCGTATGCACCACATCTATCTCATAAGGGTCTGTAAAAAGCTCCTGTTTATAAGCCTCTACAGCATAACGACCTATCATGGCAGCATTATCAGAACAGAACTCTAAAGGAGCTGTGTGTAAAGTTTTCCCAAACTCTGAGCAGAGCTTTTCGTAAGCCCCTCGAATGTAAAGATTTGCAGATGCTCCACCCACAATGGCAAAATCTTTTATGTGTTCTGTAGCAAAGATTTTTTTACTCTTTTGAATGAGGTGAAGTTTTACAGCTTTTTGAAAAGAGGCTGCGATGTCACAACGGTTCTGCTCGGTCATATTTTCTGCTCCACCGACCGATTCTATGGCTAAACGTACAGCATTTTTAAGACCAGATAAAGAGAAGGCTAGAAGAGGAGAATTTCGTAGAGGAATAGGTAAAGCAAAAGTATTCTCATCACCCTTAAGTGCTAATTGCTCGATAATAGGACCACCAGGGTAGCCTAAGCCCATCATTTTAGCAACTTTATCAAAACTCTCACCCACCGAGTCATCTATGCTGGTTGCTAAGATGGTCATTTTTTCTAAACTCTCTACGCGTATAACTTGTGTATGCCCACCAGAGATAAGCAGTACCAAAAGAGGTGAAATTTGCTCTTTTTCTATAAAAAGAGAGTAGATATGACCTTTGAGGTGATGTACGGCAAGTAGTGGAATCTCTTTGGTTACAGCAATGGTTTTTGCCATGGCAATGCCCTCTAAAAGCGTTACTGAAAGTCCAGGTTGGTTGGTAACTGCTACAGCTTTTAGCTTATCGAGATAGGGTTTGGTATCTTCTAAGATATTGGGTAAATCTATGGCATGAAGTCGTGATGCCAATTCAGGAACCACTCCACCATAACAGGCATGTTCTTTCTCTTGTGAGATTTTTTTATGAAATATCAGTTTGTTATTTTCTATTTTAGTTATTGCTATTGAGCTGTCATCACAGCTACTCTCTATGCTTAGTATCATTTTTTTCCTAGTACCATCTCTTCTATAAGTTCCCATTTACCATAGCCACTGTCGGCATTGATATGTCCTGCATTTTCTATAACGCTATAGTTTGCTCCAATACTTTTCGCCATCGTTTTGGCTTCATCAAGCTCTATCCATGGGTCGTTGTCCGATACAATGAGTTCTATATTTTTTGCATAAGGGTTGCTAGGTATTTCACAAGGGAAAAAGGTTTTTATGGTCTGCTCTTCTGTACTTAAACTCGGAGGCGAAACCATAAACAGACGCGCTACTTCGACCATCTCCTCTTCTTGGCAGAGCCAAAACCATAGAGTATTGGCTAAAGAGTGGCAAACAACTGTGTCGGGTTTGAACTCTTCTAAAAGCTTTTTTACTTGTTTTATCCATCTGTTTTTACTTGGAAAGTGACAGTTGTCTAAAAGGGGGAAAGAGACTGTTCCGTAGTTCTTGGCTATTTCACTTGCTAATTCAGATTGCCAATGGGGGTAGTCACTTCCACCCCAGCCGTGTAAGATTAGGGTCTTATTCATTTGGGGTTCCGTAGGGTGCTGTTTTCCAACGCACCTTTTAAAAAAAATGAAAAATAATTTTGTATACCATTTTGTGGTGCGTTAGAAAACGGCACCCTACGGTTATTTAACATATGCTCTAACCTCTTTATCTATCTCAATAATCTCTTTCATATTAGTAGCTCGAACATTATCAAACTTTCTATAGGCATCTAAAACCATTTTGCCCATGCCAAAGAAGTCACATTGGTCTTTTTCGAACTTTTTAATGGCTTCTTCGTTTGCTGCATTGACTACCACACCTAGGTGAGGGTTATCTAAAACATGCTGTTTTATCTCCCAGATAGGGTAACGCTCTGCTGTGATGGGTAGGAACTCGATGCTTCCCATTTTAAGGAGGTCTACAGGAGGTAAAATCTCCTCTTCTACTTTTCCTCTTAGGGCAAAAGCGATAGGTAGCTTCATATCTACTCCAGCAAAGTGTGCTGTGGTTGAACCATCTTTAAACTCTGCTAGAGCGTGAATAATAGACTTTTTTTCTATGACAGCATCAATGTTGCTTGTACCAAACAACCACTTAGCCTCTAAAAGTTCAAAGAGTTTGTTGGTCATGGTAGCAGAGTCTATGGTAATTTTATTTCCCATAGACCAGTTGGGGTGCTTAAGTGCTTGGCTAAAGGTAGCTGTTTGCATATCTTTTAGTTCCCAGTCTCTAAAAGCTCCACCTGAAGCTGTCACATAGAGTTTAGAAAAAGGTCGTTCACCCATGAGGTACCAAAGACCAAAGTGTTCTGAATCTATGGGAACGATTTTACTCATGTCTATAAACTCTCCTGCTACTACCAAAGACTCTTTGTTGGCAAGGGCAACTTTTCGTCCTAGCTCTATGGCTTTAAGGGTAGGGGCAAGACCAGCATAGCCCACGAGTGCATTGACAACAGTAGGGCTAGAGCTGAGTTCAAGAAGTTCTAGTATTCCTGCGTTGCCACAGAATACTTGAGGGTGTTTGACTTTAGTTCTGTCAGACTCATTAGCTATGGCTACATATTTTGGGTTAAACTCAGCTATCTGCTCATTTAGCAAGTCGATGCTTCGACCTGCTACGAGAGCTTCTATTTGAATGTTATAGCGTTTTGCAACAATGAGTGTGTTGACACCAATCGAGCCTGTTGAGCCTAAAAGAACGATAGAGGACATAGACTATAATGCCCGTAAAGAGATAAGCATGATAACTGAACCAAAAAGATATCCATCGAGTCTATCAAGTACTCCACCATGACCAGGGAAGATGTCTCCTGAGTCTTTTACTCCAGCTTCACGTTTGAGGTAACTCTCAAATAGGTCTCCAAATATAGAGGTGACAGCTGTGATAAAAGAGACAAAAATAATAATAAACGGTGTATCTAAATCCATGTAAAATGCATAAGCAGAACCAGCAATGGTTGCAACTAATACACCACCGATAACTCCTTCTAGAGTTTTATTGGGTGAGCTTGGAGAGAAAGGTGTTTTCCCAATACTTTTTCCCACAAAGAATGCACCCACATCGGTAAATGCAACAATGACAAGTAACCAAATAATCCAGTCGATACCATAAGTGGTGTAGAGCATAAACATAAAGAGGAAGCCTACAGCAGGGTAGAGGAATGGAAGTATAAGTTTCTTTTTCTCATGCTCTTGGGTGTAGGCAAGTTTGGCACCAAAGAAAATCGCCATGAGGAAAAAGAGGTCATCAGGGTTGGGGTAGAAGTAGGCAATAATCCAAATGACAGCAGCATAAATGTAAGGTGATTTTTGTTTTACATCAAAAAGTTTAACGGCTTCATTAAACCCGACAATATAAAAAGCTCCTAAATAGAGCCACATAACTGTTTTATTGTCAATATATCCTACAAGTAGGGCTGATGCAATAAGTGCAAGACCTGTAATCCAACGCTCTTTGTTCTCTGTAATAAATTTCATAATAGATTCCTTTTTGTAATTCTAATTATATCATTAATGGACTTATTCTCTTATTTCTATATTTTATTCACGTATTTCAATTCCCTCTTTTTTAATCTGAATGGAACACCATTTCAGCAAAGCTAAAATAGTTATGCTTACGCATGGTAAACTTCAGCAGTTGGCTCACGTGTGACTTGAACTACTCTCGTATTTCAATTCCCTCTTTACGAACTCTTATGGTTTTGTATTTGTCATATTCGACATTTGAGCCTTCTTGAATTTTGACAAATTTACGTTTGGTGTAGTCGACATCGTAGTCACCAGCATGAGAGAGTGAAAAGTCTACACAGAGTTTGGCAGCTTTTTCTATAACCGAGTCAGGGAGGTTCTGTTTGTCTGTTTTTATGATGAGGTGAGAAGAAGGAATGTCCCGTATATGCATCCAAATGTCGTTTGATTTGGCAATTTTTAAGAGCAGTTGGTTCTCTTTTGAGTTACGACCTATGAGTACTTTATGGTCATCTATCCAGAAGAGTTCACACTCTTTTAACTTCTCTTTTTTACGTTGTGCTTTGGCTCTTTTAGGAACTAAAAGTTCCAGCTCATGGCTATTTTTTGCTTGTTCTATGGCATTGTACATATTGTTATAAAAATGTACTTTACTAGAGAGGTTTTCTTCTTCTATATGAATATTTTTAGCCTTTTTACGGGTTTTTTTTGCCAGATTAAAAAAGTATTCACTCATTCTGTTGGGGACGGTTTTGGCTGGAAGTTTTATACTGATTGGGTTTCCTTCAAAGTCATGGGCTTCTAGTTTTTTATCGTAAGGTTGTATCTTGTAAAGGTTTGCTAAAACAATATTTCCATAGTTTTGAAACTTTTTTTCATCTTCAGCCAATGTTTGAGGATTTGCTAATTTATCTAAGAGTTTTTGAAGTTTCTCTTTTTGCTTTTTAACCGTGAGTAGTTTTTGTTTTTTTAAACCATTGACACGTTTTTTTTCAAAATCTAAATACTTTTGACTTAAATAGCTTTCTATATCTTCAATCTCTTCACTTTGCTCTTCTCTTTTAAAAGGAGGAATAGGCAAAAGTTCAACTCCAGGGCGAATGACTCGAAAAGAACTGTCTGCATCAATATGTCTTAATGCCTCTATAACCACCTCATTTTCATCGAGTAAAATGGCATTGGTATGGCGACCTGTAAACTCAAATTGTAGAACAATTTTCTTGTCTTTATAGGAGCTTTTTGGAGCCAAAGTAAAACGAATAATTCTATCATTTTTGGCTACCGTAATATCAAGTAGTTTTGAGCCAGATAAAAGAGAGTGTAATAGTGTATCAAAAGGTGCATTATAACTCTGTAGAGGTCTTTGTGACTGATTTTTATAGACAAAACTTTCTCCTCTTGTCATGTTGAAAAAGTAGGAATTGTCTCTATCGAAAGTAAGTTCAATGGTATTGTTTTCAACTCTTCTTGCACGACTAATAAAGGTAAAACTTGAAAGATGTTTTTGTATGGCAATTAATTCATAATGTTTGATGTTCTTTCCTTTAGAGTTTTATTCATTAAATTGTTTATAAATATTATTTTACATAAAAATTTATTTTACAAGTGGAATATTAACCAAATTTTCATATAATGAAAAGAAAAATTGGAAGGATGAATTTATGATACAAACAGCAATAATAGCTTTTCTATTAATAGGAGCTATGTTTCTATTTACTGAATGTGGAGATAGTGAGAAAAAAGAAGTAACAAAAGTAGAGGTTGATAAAGAGGGTATACCTAAATATGTTACAGCAAAAAGTCATGATAAATCTTATAGTGAGAGAGACAATGAGATATCAGCTGCTTCTTATATTAAGAAAGAGAAAGATGAGAACAGTTCTCTTACCCATATCGCTAATGGTACACAATACGATTTGGCAACCAAAGAAGGGTCACATAAGACGGATACTTATTCCAAGAGTAGAGATGATGAAATGGCATTAGCATCGTATGGTACAAAGGGAACACTTAATACAGAAGTACCTAAAATTAAAGCAGCAGTTATTGAGGAAGAAGTAACTGCCGTAGAAATTGTACCTGTAGATAATGAAGTGAAAGAAGAACAGGCACCTGAAAAAGTGCTTTCAATTCCAAAAGCAGAAGTTTCTGATATTGCAAAAGCAGTGGTTGCAACAACAGTAACGGCTGTAGTTGTACCAGCTATTAAAGCAGAAGAACCAGCAGAAATTACAGAAAAACCAGCAGAAGTTGTTGAGGTAACTGTAGCTGTTCCTTCTGCTTCTGATATTGTTGTTCCAAAAGCAAATACTGAAGTAGTATCTACAGGGACAGTTGCACCGGTTGATACTACTGTTGACACTTCAGTACATGCGATAACTATTCCTGCTATTCCTAGTGTACCAGAAGTGAATGTAGCAGTTCCTGCAGTAAAGAGTATGCAAGAGTTTGCATCAAACAGTAAAGTGAAAAAAGAGTTAAACAGTGAAAGAAATGCTAAAGATGAAGAGATAGCAAAAAATGCACTTTTAGCCAAACAACTTGAAGAAAAAAGTGAACATGAAAAACTTTTAGAATCAAAAAATAGTGAACTGGGTTTAAAAATTGATGAATTACTCTTAATAGCTAAAGAGGCAACTAGAAAAGCAGAAGTTGAACAGGCTGATGAGAAAAAAGAGTTAGAGTCTCTTTTATCAACTAAGTATGCATTAGAAGCAAACTTAACATCTGAGGTGGAGAATGAAAGACGTTTAAAAGCAACCAACAAGGAGTTGTCTGCAAAAATTTCTGAACTTCTTGCTATAGCAGAAGAGGGAACTTCAAAAGCTGAAGCTGAACAGAATGCATCGATTGCTGAGATGCAAGCACTTCTTACGACTAAAGAGAATTTAGAAGGAAATGTTACAACATTAAAAGCAACCAATGATGAATTGGGTGCAAAAATTTCTGAACTTCTTGCTATAGCAGAAGAAGGAACAGCAAAAGCTGAAGCTGAACAGAATGCATCAATTGCTGAAATGCAAGGACTTCTTTCTACAAAAGAGAGTTTAGAAACAAATTTAACGACTGAGTTAGAGAATGAGAAGCGTTTAAAAGAAACGAATACTGAGCTAAGTAGAAAAATTTCTGAACTTCTTGCTATTGCAGAAGAGGGAACAGCAAAAGCACAAGCTGCTTATGAAGCAGAGCAACAAGAAATTCAAGGACTTCTTTCAACAAAAGAGAGTTTGGAAGCAAACTTAACTGCCAAAGAGGGTGATGATAAACATTTGGTTGAAGAGAATATAGCACTACAAGCAAAAATAGCAGAACTTCTAAATATAGCCAAGAAGGCAACTCAAGAAGCGACAGCAGAACAAGAAGCAGAAAAAGAGAAGATGCAGTTATTGCTTTCAGAAGAAGAGACGTTAAAAGCAACCAATACAGAGTTAGCAGGAAAAATAACGGATTTACTTTCTATAGCTGAAGAAGGAACTCAAAAAGCAGAAACTGCTTATGCAACAGAGAAACAAGGTCTTCTTTCAACACAAGAGAATGCAAAACATTTAGAAGAAGAAAATGCTGAGTTAAATACAAAAATAGCAGAACTTCTTGCAATTGCAAAAGAAGCAACAGAGAAAGCTTCTGCTGAACAAGATGCAAAAAATCAAGAATTTCAAGCACTGTTATCTTCAAAAGAGAGTATAGAAGAAAATTTAACCACAGAAGTTGAACATGAACAACTTTTAAAAGAAGAGAATACAAAACTTCAAGAAGAGTTGGCTACTTTATTGAAAGAGAAAGAAGAAGCTAAAGCAAAAGAAGAAGCAGAGAGACTTGCAGCTGAAAAAGAGGCAGAAGAGAAAGCAGCAGCAGAGAAAGCCGAAGCTGAAAAGTTGGCAGCAGAAGAGGCAGCAAAAGCTGAAGAAGAAGCAAAAGCTAAAGAAGAAGCAGATAGATTGGCTGCAGAGAAAGCAGCAGCTGAAAAAGAAGCAGCAAAGAAAGCAGAAGCAGAAGCTAAAGCAGCAGCAGAGAAAGCAGAGGCTGATAGACTGGCAGCTGAAGAGGCAGCAAAGGCTGAAGCAGAAGCTAAAGCAAAAGAAGAAGCAGAGAGACTTGCAGCTGAAAAAGAGGCAGAAGAGAAAGCTGCAGCAGAGAAAGCCGAAGCTGAAAAGTTGGCAGCAGAACAGGCAGCAAAAGCTGAAGAAGAAGCAAAAGCTAAAGAGGAAGCAGATAGATTGGCTGCAGAGAAAGCAGCAGCAGAAAAAGCAGAGGCTGATAGACTCGCAGCCGAAGAGGCAGCAAAGGCTGAAGAAGAGGCTAAAGCAAAAGAAGAAGCAGAGCGACTTGCAGCAGAAAAAGAGGCAGAAGAAAAAGCTGCAGAAGAGAAAGCAGCAGCAGAGAAAGCCGAAGCTGAAAAGTTGGCAGCAGAAGAGGCAGCAAAAGCTGAAGAAGAAGCAAAAGCTAAAGAGGAAGCAGATAGATTGGCTGCAGAGAAAGCAGCAGCAGAAAAAACTAAAGAAGCAGCAGCAGTAGCAGCAGAGAAAAAATTATCAGATGCTTTTTCTTTAACCAACGTAAAATTCAAAACAGGTAGTATGCAATTAACTAATGAAAGTAAAAAGCGTTTAAAAGAAGCAGCAACTGTTATGAAAAAATATGAAGGTTACTCTTATAAGATTCAAGGGCATACTGACAACAGAGGAAATGAAAACTTTAACATTAGACTTAGTGGAAAACGTGCTGAGGCAGTTAAAAGTTATTTGGTATCTCAAGGAGTAGATGCAGCGATTTTATCGACAGAAGGTTTTGGTTCAGCACAGCCAATAGCAAGTAATGATACAAGAGAAGGACGTATTCAAAATCGTCGTGTTGTATTTGAAATTGTAAAATAGTTTATTTTTTCCTTCCATAGAAGTTTGTGTATCAATCACAAACTTCTTTCTCAAAATCCCCCTTAATATTAGACTTCTTGCATAACCCTATAAATGAGTATATTGTTTATTGCACATCATATTTTATTGACTATCCTTTCCACTTAGCTAAGGCTAGGTGTTCAAGTCTACTCAATAAAATCTAATGCACACTAAAAAATATCTTCAAAATATAGGCTTATGCAAGGAGTCTATTAAGTTTAGACCTATATAATCCTAAAAAACAGTATATAAGGTAAACAACATATGTCAAATAGTGAATTAAAAGCTGAAGCATTAGAACTTTTCAATGCTAAAGATTATGCTAAATCATTAGAGTTATATCAGACTCTTGCTAAGCAAGGAGATTTATCCTCTCTGGCAACTGTTGGTTACTTTTATCATAATGGTTTAAGTGTGGAACAAAATTATGCAAAAGCCATAGAGTTTTATAAGAAAGCAGCTGATGCAGGAGAGCACTCTTCTGCCTACAATCTTGGACTTTTATATTTAAGAGGTTTGGGTACTGAAAAAGACAGTACAAAAGCACATAAATATTATTTACAAGCAGCAACAAAGGGTATGCCACAGGCTCAATTTGATGTGGCACTTATGTTTGAAAATGGTGAAGGGTGTACTCAGAACCATTCAGAAGCAGCTTTTTGGTATGAAGAGGCAGCAAAAAGAGGAAATGCAGAGGCATTTAATAATTTGGGTGTTTTGTTTAAAGAGGGTATAGGGGTAGAGCAAAGTAATAAAAAAGCGTATATTTTATTTAAGCAAGCAGCCATGAAAAATTCACCAGAAGGACAGTTTAATTTGGGTGCCATGTATGACCAAGGTTTAGGCTGTGAAGAGAGTACGGAAAAAGCTTTAGAATGGTGTAGAAAAGCTGCATTTCAAGGGCATCAAAAGGCTAAAGATATTATGCATCGTATGCAACAAGATGGACAGATTGTATTTTAATCTAATAGGACGGACTTAAGGCAAAGCTTATCGTCCTACGCTGACGCTATGTCAACTTCAGCAGTTGGCTCATGTGACTGGTCACATTTAAAGGAATATAAAATTGATAATAAGAAAACTGTTTAAATTTGAAAATGCACATATTGTTCGTGGTTGTTCTACTCAAAAGTGTAGTAAAAATATTCATGGACACTCCTATAGAGTAGAAGTATTGTTAGAATCAAACTATCTTGACCATGGACAGATGGTTTATGATTTTGGTTTGACAAAACTTTATATAAAAGAGTTAATAGAAGCGTTTGATCACTCTATTACTTTATGGTCAGGCGATAACCCTTCTTATATAAGAGATATGAAAAAACACTCTGCTCGTTGGGTAGAACTTCCTGTTTCTCCTTCAGCTGAACAGTTTGCTAGAGTTATATATTTAATGGTTGAACGGGTTTTATCTTGTACGGGAATGGTCAATGGAGAAAAAAATGTTATATTACATAGTATAATTGTTCATGAGACAGAGACAGGTTATGCACAGGGCTTTAAAGAGGATGCCCATAGTGAACTTATGGGAATCATTGATTTAAAAGATATAGTTTTTTCAGACCAAATTCAAGAAGAGTGGACAAAAAATAATCTTTGGAAAGAACTACTAGAGGAAAAATTAATGGTAAATCCAAAAAAAGTGTAGTATACTTACGCATATTTTTTAAAAAGGACAGAATAACATGAAAAAACTTACAGTTTTATCAATCGTAGCAGCATCACTTTTATTAGTAGGATGTGGTGAATCATCAACAGGAGCAGAGGCGAAAGCAGCAGCAACTCCAGTAGCAGAAAAAGCAGCAGACGCAACAGCAGCACATGCTGAAAAAGCAGCTGATGCAACAGCATCACATACAGAAAAAGCAGTTGAAGCAACTAAAGCAGCAGCAACAGAGGCTAAAGAAGCTGTAGTTGAAAAAGCAGCTGAAGTTAAAGATGCAGTAGCAGAAAAAGCAACAGAAGCAACAGCAGCTGTAGCAGCAACAGCAACAGCAGCAGTTGAAAAAACAAAAGAAGCAGCATCTGCAGTAGCAGAAAAAGCAACAGCAGCAGTATCTGATGCTAAAGAAGCAGTTACTGGTGGAGATGATGCTGGTAAAGCTCTTTTCGCTAAATGTGCTGGTTGTCATGGTGCAGATGGTAAAACAAAAGCACTTGGTAAATCTGGAATTATTGCTGGTCAAGCAGCAGCAGATTTAGAGACTAAAATTGCTGGTTACAAAGCTGGTACACTTAATACAGCTGGTATGGGTGCGTTAATGAAAGGTCAAGTTGCTTCAATGAGCGATGATGATATTAAAGCAGTAGCTACTTATATTTCAGGACTATAATCATTAGTTTTTAACCTATGTTTCTACCTTAATGGGTAGAGGCATGGTTTATTGTCTCTGGGCAGACACAGAGGTCGCCCCTACATTATAAAAAAATCTTCTTTTCTATCACTTTGTAAATCCATTTTTATCGGTATCATTTTTACTACTTGATTCTTTTCTAAAAAGTCTATTTTTGTTGTGGTGACTATCATCCCATCTGCTTTTTCCATAGGTGAAACCATACCCGGTTTTTGATTGGCAATAGGGCTAAAAGAGTCTCCATTCCAGTTTCCTAAAATAACAGCATTTTTCCCTGCTCTAAATTTATATTCACAACGCATTTTAGTTGTAACAAGTCCATGATAAAAACTTTTAGTTCCTGAAAGTTTGGCGATGGTAGGTTTGACAAACATTTCAAAGTTTACCATGGCTGCTAAAGGGTTACCTGGAAGATTTACAACAAAACATTCATCCAGTTTTCCAAAGGTGGTTGGTTTCCCTGGTTTTATGTTAATACCTGAAAAATAGGTCTCCATGCCCAGTTCTGTAAAAGCTTGTTTGGTAAAATCTTTATCACCAACAGAGACACCACCAGAGGTTATTATAAGGTCAGCATCTTTGGCATTGGCAACAGCAGATTTTAGAGACTCCAAGGTATCACCCGATGAAGCGATGTAAGAGACATCACAGCCCAACTCTTTGGCTCGTGCATAAAACATGGGTGCATTTGAGTTATAGAGTTGATGCTGTTCTATACGTTCATAGTGTGCTTTTAGCTCTTCACCTGTACTAAAAATAACCACTTTAGGTTTTCTAAAAACTTCGATGTGGGTAATACCTTGTGAAGCAAGTAGTGCTAAGGTATAGGCAGTTACTTTGGTGTTGGCAAAGAGAAAAGGTGTTCCACTTTTTATATCTTCACCTTTCCATCGAATCATGGCATTCTCTTTTATATTTTCAGGAAGAACTACTCCCTCTTTGGTGACTTTTACATTTTCTATAGGAACGATGGCTTCACATGAACTTGAAGTAGGGGCTCCTGTCATTATTTTAACGACTTCACCTTGGCTAAATGTATCTTCTGCTTTGTCTCCAGCATAGGTAACCTCTTTAACTTTAACCTCTTTCCCTGCATCGGCAAGTTTAACAGCATAGCCATCCATAGCAGAGTTGTCAAACCTTGGTAGGTCAAATGAAGCTTTATACTCTTTGGCAACAATACAGCCTAAACTTTCCTCTATAGGGATAATATGTCTACTTTTTTGTGTAACTTTATTATAAATAATCTCTAATGCGTCATCAATGCTAATCATCTCTTCTACTTTCTTATTTTATGAAAATATTATAGTATAATTCACGCAAAAAAAGTAGATGAATATCAATCTACAGAAGGATTTTAAATGTTTGGTGAATTTGATGAGATGGTTTTGTATCACTCTATTTTAATTAAAGCGATGTTAGGGCTTTTAGTTATAGGAATAATTATTCCTTTTTTGAGTTCAGATTGTGCGAAGAGTATACGTAGAGCACGAATTTATATGTTCTTTTCTCATGGTTTACTCTCTATGATTGCTTTTTCAGGTGTGACAGCACTTATATTTGCTCATATGAGTTTAAAAGTTGATATGATAATTATGATAGTACTCTTTTTTGTGATGATTATGGTTGAAGTAGTAAAATACAAAAAGATTCAAAAAGGTGTTTTAGATAAAGAGAGTTGTACTAAAAATGCAAGAGTTAACTCCCTTATTTTTGGTCTTATAAACATCGCTATTATTGCAGGTATGGTAGTCTATATGGTAATGCAGAAAAATGCAGTACCTGTATCATAAAGAGGCTGGAGCATCATCACTCATTTTAAAAGGTGATGAGCATCGTTACATTTTTAAAGTTCGTCGTCATCGTGAAGGAGAGAGTATTGCCTTGCGTAATTTGGAAGATGGGTTTATCTATTTTTATAACATCAATAGTATGGATAAGAAAGAGGCAAATCTTTTTTTAGAAAAGTCAGAAATCTTAGAAGTTGTGGCGAAAAGAAAACTACACATTGCTTGGTGTGTGATAGACCCAAAGAGTGTAGAAAAAGTTTTACCCACACTCAATGAGATGGGGGTAGATGCCATCACGTTTATCTACTGTGCACGTTCTCAAAAATCTTTTAAACCAGACTTTAAACGTTTGGAGAAGATTGTACTCAACTCCTCACAGCAGTCTGGACGAAGTTCGATGATGAAACTCTCTATGGGAAGTGATTTGAAGAGCTTTTTAGAAGAGCATAGTGATGCTGTAATGCTAAACTTCTCAGAACAGACTTTAAATGAAGATTCTAATATTGGAACTTTTGTGGTAGGTTGTGAAGGTGGTTTTACGGCTGATGAAGTGTTACTTTTTAACGCTGATAACATTATGGGTTTAAATACTCCACTTATTTTAAAGAGTGAGTCAGCAGTGTGTGCTGTGGCTTCAAAACTACTTTTATAATAATATAATCTCTCTTATAGAGACAAATGGTTAAAATACCTTTAATTTTATATTAAGGTATTAACCATGATTTTAACCCTTTTGCTTTTACTTTCTATTCTTTTTATCTCTATTGAGTTACAGAAATATTTTAAAATTCCATCTCCTATTACATTGATAGGTTTGAGTTACGCTTTTTATTATTCGTTCCCTCATATGGTACTTTTTTCAGAAGAGACTTTTGCTGAGTTGGTTCTTTTTCTTATTCCTATTCTAATTGCAGCTGATGCTTTACAGTTAAAATTGGAAGATTTAAAAGAGAATGCCATTAGCCTCTTTTACTTGGCTGTACTCTCGGTTGCTGTCTCTATAGTATTTGGTATTTTTGCTGCCAATACATTTTTCGCAGAGTATGCACTCTCTACAGGGGCTATTATCGCTCTCTTTGCTATGGTTTTAGCCACCGACCCTGTCTCTGTTGTTTCAGTTTTCTCTAGCTTTAAAGTACCTCATAAGTTGGCTATTTTGGCTGAGGGGGAGTCACTTTTTAACGATGCTACTGCATTGATTATTTTTATGTTTATTGCTATTCCTATGATGAATGGGGTAGATATAGGGGCGATGGACATAGCTATAGTAAGTCTAAAAGTTATTACAGTTTCTGTTATAATAGGCTTGATTGTTGGATTTTTAGGGGTGGTACTTATGCGTATGACAGCTGACCCTATGAGTGAATTGGTGCTTATTTTACTGACTGCTTATGGAGCATTTGAACTGGCTGAGCATTTTCATATGGCTGGGTTATTGGCTGTCATTGTTGCCATTATTACCCTTAATACTGTGACCCAGAAGTCTTTTGATGATAAAGCAAAAAAGGTTAAAAAAGCTAGAAATATTGTTAACCGTGCCAACAAAAATAAGAAAATATTCTCTAC
>Ga0256828_1001547_pt1 | contig 14215 bp, 16 predicted proteins | sample CV88metaG_FD_185993 | JGI IMG/M metagenome (GOLD analysis project Ga0256828, IMG submission 185993) | Hydrothermal vent microbial communities from East Pacific Rise, Pacific Ocean - CV88 | ecosystem: Environmental > Aquatic > Marine > Hydrothermal vents | place: Pacific Ocean: East Pacific Rise...
CGATCAGGATGATATCTGGATCCTGACGGAGTACATACTTCAGTGCGGTGGCGAAGCTTCGTGTATCTTCCCCGACCTCTCTATGAGAGAAGACCGACTTTTTATTTTCGTGAATAAATTCCACCGGATCTTCCACTGTAACGATGTGTTTTGGTTCATGTACATTGATCTCGTTCAGAAGTGCAGCAAGGGTCGTCGATTTACCCGAACCGGTAGGCCCTGTCACAAGTATGAGACCTTTTTCTCGTTTAACCAGCTTTTTGAAGACCTGTGGTGCACCAAGGTCATCCAGTGACGGGATATCGATAGGAATGATACGAAAGGCAGCAGCGATATCGCCCAGAACACGGTAGTAGTTGGCCCTGAATCGTCCGATACCCGGAAGAAGGAGGGCAAAGTCAAGTTCGTTATTCTCTTCGAAGTGCTGCTTCTGTTTCTCTGTAATGAGAGAGTAGCACATCTCTTCAATATCTTCACCGGTCATTTTCGGCAGGTTTACCGGCTTGAGTTTTCCGTCGAGTCTGATCTGCGGTTCGGAGCGGCTTACGAGGTGGAGGTCTGAAGCACCGTGTGCAACGACACTCTGAAGCAGTTTTTTAATATCAAAAGTAGCCATGGGTATCCTTTTTAGGGTAGTAGTTTTTCTGAATATTCGGATTCATTATAACCAATGATCACTTGATCGTCAAAGGTAATAACGGGTCGCTTGATGAGCATATTTTCTTTGGCAAGCCAGCTGATCTTTGCTTCATCATCAAGATTCAGCTCTTTGAGTTTCAATGTTCTATAGGTTGTGCCTCTTGTATTGAAGAGTGTGTTGATGTCGGCATGTTTCAGCCATGCGCGTATGGTCTTCTCATCAACAGGTGTTTCCCTGAAGTCGATGAATGCATAGGGAATGTGGTTGTTCTTGAGAAACTTCAGTGCTTTTCTGACACTGTCGCAGTTCTTGATACCGTAAATTTTCAGCATAGGCAGAATCTACTCAATGATCGCAGGAACAATGAAGAAATCATCTTCTGCCTGAGGTGCATGAGAGAGGATCTCTTTTGCAATATCATTCGGCTCACGCGGGGTGTCCTCACGCAGTGGGGTACCGCCTTCGAGTGTGGAAAAAGCAGGGCTGAGTGCGTCAGTGTCGAGTTCATTGAGGTTTTCAATATATCCAAGGATCTCACTGAGCTGTCCCTTTACCTCTTCTTTTTTCTCATCAGCGATACGCAGGTGTGAAAGTTTTTCCAATTTTGCTAAAAGTGTGTCGTCTATCTGCATAGTTAGGTGCCTGTTTGGTGGTTTATGTGGTTTTTCTTATTATATATTAATTTGGTTTAAGATATAACAACATACAATCACTCAAACCATTCTAAAAAGGATATGAAATATGTTACAACAACTCGATATGAGCTCACCGGAATTTCTTGAAGAGCTGGAGAAGACCAAAAAATTTACAGACAAAGTATGTGCGCAGTTCGGATTTGAATACCACCCGATGGAAGATGTCAATGAAGGCGTCATTATGGGGCTTGCACGTCACAAACTGCTTTACGGAAAACGTTTCTGTCCATGCTTTATGGTAGAGGAAGATCCTGCAAAACCGGGTAAGTTCAAAAGTGTGGATGACCGTATCTGTCCTTGTCCTCAGGCACTTGAAAAAGAGATCCCTGAAGAGGGGAAATGCCACTGCGGTATCTTCTGTACACCTGAGTATGTGAAAGAAAACAGCAAATAATCTCTCCTAAACTTAATGTGGTATAATACGCGACTATTTTTTAGTGGCGTATTATCGTCACACTTTTAAGGAAACACAACCATGCAAGAACTGTTAACACAAGACAATATTACTTCGGAAGATCTGGAGAAACTGTTGGAAGCCAGAGAGAAGGGGGAGATCGATTTCCTTCTTGTTGATGTGCGTGAAGATATGGAGTATGAGATGGGACATATTAAAGGTGTTGATATGCTTAAGCCTACTTCCATGTTTCAGCAGTGGGCACAGGAGTTCCTGGATAACCACGCCGACAAGCCGGTTATCTTTACCTGCCGTACAGGAAGCCGAAGCGGACAGGTACAGCATGTGTTTAAAAGCAACGGTATGGAAAAAGTGATCAACCACTATGGCGGGATCATGAGCTACAGTGGACCTGTAGAAAGATAAATGTCCCGTCTGCTCTACATACACGGCTTTGCCAGTTGTGGTAGCGGACAGAAATCTACTGCACTCAGCGACTATTTTGGGCAGGGGAGCGTTGACGCTCCCAATCTGCCACCTTCTCCCACCGATGCCATCTCACTCTTGGAACAGATGATTCAAACGAATCACTATGATCTGATTGTAGGGTCTTCTTTGGGAGGTTACTATGCAACATGGCTGGCAGAGAAATTCGGCTTAAAAGCAGTACTGATCAACCCATCCACTCTTCCCTATGAGACACTGGCACCTTATGTAGGGTGGCAGGAGCGTTTTTGTGACGGTGAGATATTTGAATTCAAAACGGTTTATCTGGAACAGCTTAAACTGTTTCAGACGCTGCCACAGAAAGGGCATTATCTGGTGCTGCTTCAGAGTGAAGATGAAGTGCTTGATTACCATAAAGCGAAAACATTGTATCAAGACCATAGAGTCATTGTTGAATATGGCGGGAATCACCGTTTTGAAAATATTGAAGACTACCTCAGTATGATAGGAAATTTTAAAAATGCAACAAAATGTACCTGATCTTAATGTGATCGACCTTTTTCTGAAACTGCTCAGTTTTGAGTCCATTACACCGGACGATGCCGGATCTTTGGCGTTTATCGAAGCGTATCTGCCAGGTTTTGAGTCGACCTATGTGAATGAAGGAGGGGTCAAGAACCTCTTTATGTATAAAAAGTTCGGAGAAGGAGAGCATCTCTGTTTTGCCGGCCATGTCGATGTGGTTCCTCCCGGGAATAACTGGGAGAGTGATCCGTTCGTTCCGATGATCAAAGACGGAAAAGTCTATGCCCGCGGTACGCAGGATATGAAAAGTGGTGTAGCCGCATTTGTTCAGACATTGAAAGAGGCAGAAGCGTTCAACGGTACACTTTCTCTACTGCTTACTTCGGATGAAGAGGGTGATGCACAATACGGAACGGTCATTATGCTTGAACACCTCAAAAAGATCGGTATGCTGCCGGATTACTGTATTGTTGCTGAACCGACCTGTGAAGAGAAGTTTGGAGATGCCATCAAGATAGGACGTCGTGGTTCGATCAACGGATATCTGACCATTCAGGGAAGACAGGGGCATGCAGCCTATCCTGAAAAAGCGGTCAATCCTGTACATCAGATCGCTCCACTGCTCTCCCAACTGGCAGGGGTGGATCTGGATAATGGGGATGAGGATTTTGCACCGAGCAAAATGGTCATTACCGATATCCGTGGCGGCATGGAAGTAACCAATGTGACACCGGGTGAACTGAAGATGATGTTCAATGTCCGCAACTCGACCAAAACGACACAAGAGGATGTCAGGGCACATGTGGAAAATGTGCTGAATGGACTGGATTATACACTGAAGTTGACACAGGGGTCTTATCCGTTTGTAACAGACCGAAGTTCCAAAGTTGTCAAGCATATGACAGAGAGTATCCAACGTGTGACTGGTGTTGAAACAAAGCTTTCAACTGCAGGAGGTACCAGTGATGCCCGTTTTATGGGAGCTTTTGGCATTGATGTTGTGGAGTTTGGTGTTATTAATGATACGATCCATGCACCCAACGAGCGTACCTCTATCGAAGAGGTGGAGCAGCTTTATAAGGTATTTGTTACACTTGTAAAAGATTTTTAAGCAAAGGGGAGGGAGATGATAAGAAGTATTTTGCTTTTTCTGACACTTTTTGGATTGCTGTTGGGAGGGGATATTGTTTGGCAAAAAGACCTTAAAAGTGCTTTTTCTCTGGCACAGGAGCAGCATCGTACGTTGATGGTCATGGTTGAAGGGGAACATTGTAGGTGGTGTAAGAAGATGCATGCGCGTACATTGAATGATGAAAAGATCATCGAAGCACTGACCCCCTATGTTTGTGTCCGTGTCGATGAGAATGATCAGAAGGCAATGGATATGCTCCCATGGATTGAAGGTATACCGACGATCTTTTTTATGTACCCAGATCGTAAAATCATAGAAACAGTAACAGGATACTATAATAGGGAAGACTTTTTGAGTTTTATCCGTGATGTAAAACAGAAGACATGGCAGCACAAATAGAGTACAAACATTTCCCAAAAAGAGGCAAGAGTGTTTAGAAGACCCCGGTTTACCGAATATGTGATGGCGCGCCTGGTGACGATCTCCGTTAGTATATTCATCCTGTTTGTTGTTGGACTTGTCTGGCTCAATGACAATGCCAAGCAGAATCTTCTTACCATTTCGTTTGTGGCATTGGCATTTATGTTTTTTATCTACGCCATCTACCGCGGGGCCAAACAGATGGAGAAAGAACTTATTACGCTCAATACGTACCTTGAAAATCTTGATACATTGGATAAAGTAGACTACAAAGCACGTTTTTTTACCAGAGAATTTGAAGACTTGAACCGAAATCTCATCAAAGCACTGAAGAAAGCAAAGAAGCGAGAGGATATCAAGCAGCGCTACAATGCAAAGCTTAAGCTCAAAAATCGTCAGCGTGCGGATATGCTCTCTGCGATCGCCCATGAGTTCCGCAATCCCATTGCCTCCATTATGGGTTACGCACAGACGCTTCGTGATGATCCCGATATTCCTCCGTCTTTGCAGGAGAAGTTCCTGGAAAAGATCTATAACAACGGCAATAAAATAGAAGCTCTTCTAAGCAGGCTGATACTCTGGAATAAGTTTGAAAGCGGTGAGGCGACCCTGCATAAAAGCTGTTTCGATCTTTATGTGCTGGTACTTGAGGTCAAACGTTCTCTGGAAGAGAAGTATAAAAATCGCAAAATAGCCATAGCGGGAGAGCGTTGTATGGTTGAAGCAGACCGTACTCTGATGGAAGTGGTACTGAAGAACCTCATTGAAAATGCATTAAAGTACTCCAAAGAGGATGTGAAGGTAATAGTGGGAGAAGATTGCAGTATTTCGGTTCGTGATCATGGCGTAGGGATCAGTGAATCGGATTTGGAGAAGGTGACCAAGAAGTTTTACCGTTCCGGTACCCACAATTGGGACAACTCTATGGGACTTGGACTCTCCATAGTTAAAACAATCCTTGGGTTGCACCATACGCAACTTCTGATCGAAAGTAAGCTTGGAGAAGGGTCAATATTCTCATTTTCTCTCAAAAATAGCTGAGCTGACGACTAAAAAGAGCATTGGTGGAGACAAAGACGTCATCTATTCATTTTTTTGATCTTCTGTATGAAAATGATTGAGAAATTTTGATATTACCGATCCAAGACACACTTTTTTACGCACAAGATAAGAAAAATTCTTATTTCCTTTAAAAATCATTTGAAGTTAACAATTTATGTAATACAATTAAGGTGTATTATGTAATCTTATTTTAGAGTAGGCGGTATTCATTTTGGATCTCTTTTACTCTTCAATAAGTCAATTACGGATCATTAAATCAAGGAGGAAGTATGAAACTAGGTTTCTTAGTTGACCTCAACCTTTGTATGGGTTGTAAAGGCTGTGAAGTCGCGTGTAAAGTGGAAAATGAAGTTCCACTCAGCTCTTGGCGTCTACGTGTAAAATATATCGATATCGGGACATTCCCGGATACGAAAAGATCGTTTACACCGCTTCGTTGTAACCATTGTGAGAGCGCACCGTGTGAAAGAATCTGTCCGGTATCCGCACTCCACTATCTTGAGAACGGTATCGTCAATGTCGATTCCGCAAGATGTATCGGATGTGCAGGATGTATGATGGCGTGTCCTTACGGAGCGATCTATATGGATCCTGAGACCAATACAGCGGATAAATGTACCTACTGTGCACACCGTGTTGAGAGCGGGATGATGCCTGCATGTGTAGTTATCTGTCCTGTTCAAGCAAATATCTTCGGTGATGTGGAAGATGATACAAGTAATATCTCCCAGTACATCATGGCGCATCAGGGAAGTGTACAGGTACGTAAACCTGAAAAACATACTGAACCGAAGCACTTCTATGTCGGTGGTGGTAGACAGACACTTGATCCTCTCGCACAGCAGAGAATCGAAGGATACAGTCTCTTCAACAATATTACACACCTCGATCATGTAGGTGATCCAAACCATGGAGTGATCGACAGATTCCTCGCACCATTCAGTAGCCATGGTACACATGACAATAGCTCTATGATGGACTGGACGGAAAAAGGCGGGAAAGAAACGCATGAAGAAGGAGGTCACTAATGGAAAACGCAATTCACGCAACACAGGCAATCGTTACACTTGATGTGGCACTTCCAGGTATTATCTGGGGTTGGATGATCACACTGAACATGTGGGCGAAGTCCGTTGGTACGGGAGTGATCCTTGTCGGTGCCTTTCTGCTCTACAGACATAAAAAAGAGGAGATGCCGAATCTCAGATGGATGATGCCTCTGATCTCGTTCATCTTTCTGAACATCTTTTTGCTGTTCACCCTGACAGATCTGCATCAGCCGTATAGAATGATCAACATTTTCCTGCATCCGCACTGGACATCTGCAATTACGGTAGGAGCATGGATGGCTTCACTCTTTACTGCGCTTATTACTGTGATGGCACTCATCGGTTTCTTTGATGCACATCCTGATGTCAGAAAGAACTGTACACTGGCAAAGACAGCAAGAGCCAACAGTGGTTTCTATGAGAAGATCTTCCCGTTTGTTGTATTCCTGGCTATCCCGGTAACACTTTATACGGCGATCATCATGGCGGAATCAAGCGCACGTGAGCTTTGGCAGGCACCTGCTGAGGTGATGCAGATGATGTGGGCGGCACTGCTTGCAGGTTCTGCAGCACTGATCCTCATTTCCGGAAAATGGAGTCAGGAGGCTAGACGTGATCTTGCACTGGTACTTGCAATTGCAACATTCTTCAGCTTTATGATGTATATGGGAGAGTACTTCTTCTCATTCAAATCTTCTGAAGCAGAAGCGACACTTGCGTATGTTCACTCCGGCGGAGAGTACAATGTTGAGTTCTGGTTTGGTATGGCACTCGGATTTATCGCGCCATTCTTCCTTGCGGTAAGCAATATGAAGAGTGACAATAAAACACTATTGAGATTTGCGGCAATTCTGGCATTGATTGGTCTGTACATGGCAAAAGATGTATGGCTTAAAATTCCACAGATGCTACCGTTGAGTTAAGGAGGATAGGATATGACAAAAATGAATAATGAAAACCCTACATTTGTAGAGAGTAGAAGAACATTCCTAAAAGGAACAGCCTACAGTGTTGCGGGCGCATCACTGGCTACAGGTGTATTCAAAGCGATCGTCGAAACACCTGCAGAGGCTGAAGAGACAAAATTTACGGCAACACCGGATACCCTCTCGTTCTATCCACCGTTCAAAGACTGGGACAGCTTCAAAGAGCTTGACGGAAATGACTGGAAACGTGGTGGTGCAGGCAGAAACGGTATTGCAAGCGAACAGAACTCTGACGGGATCAAAGTCAATGAGTTTATGCTTGTTCCGACAACATGTAATAACTGTGAAGCACAATGTGGTCTGACTGCATGGGTTGAAGTAGGTGAGTACAAGAAGACAAAAGACCCAAGAACACTTCGCGTTAAGAAGTATATGGGTAACCCGCTGCATGCAGGTTCCCGTGGAAGAAACTGTGCGAAGGGGTATGCAACTCAGTCACAGATGTACGATCCGGACAGAATCCCTTTCCCTCTGAAGAGAGCGCCGGGTTCGAAAAGAGGTGAAGGTAAATGGGTAAGAACCACATGGGATGAGGCAATGTCAACCATCGGTAAGAAGATGCATGACACATTAAAGCAGGGTGACGAGATGTCAAGAAAGCTCATTATGTATCATGTCGGTCGTCCGAACGAGAACGGTTTTGGTCACAGAATCCCTCACTCAATGGGGTGTGACGGGTATGATTCCCACACTAACATCTGTTCTGCAGGTGCACGTGAAGGTACGATCCAGTGGGCAAATGATGACAGAAACTCTCCGGATTGGGCAAATGCGAAGCTGATCTTCCTTCAGTCTTCTCATGCAGCAGATGCAGGGCACTACTTCCAGCAGTCTGCAGGGTACATCGCCGATGCACGTAAAAAAGGTGCGAAGATGGTTGTTATGGATCCAAGACTCTCCAACTCAGCGGGTATAGCGGATCTTTGGATCCCTGTATGGCCGGGTACGGAGACCGCACTCTATCTCTACCTTGCGAACAGAATCCTTCATGAGAAGGACATCAACGGTAACGACCTTGTCAACCATGATTTTGTGAAGAACTGGATCAACTGGGATCAGTTGATGAAAGACAAAGAGCAGCTCTCATTTATGGTTCAGGAAGGTATTCTTAAAACAATGCCTCAAGATGACAGCTATGAGAGCTACATCGAGTTGATGAAAGAGCTTTATGCACCATATACCAAAGAGTTCGTTACTAAAGAGTGCCGTATTTCAGGATATGAGGATAGACTGGACGAGCTCTTCGAAATGTTCATCGATGCAGGTGACAGAGTGGCAACCTTCCTATGGAGAGCGGGGCCGATTGCGCATAGAGGTGGTTGGATGATCACACGTGCAGGATTCCTTCCATTGGCACTGAGAGGTGCGATGAGAGGAGATGTCGGAGGGGTTAGTATGCACCACTGGCATGTTATCTCTGTCAACGGTAAGGGTGATGCTGCAACAGTTGCAGGTGAAGCACCTGGCCGTGTTGATGTATGGAACGAGATCGCATGGCCGCCTGAGTATCCGCTTAGTACCTATGAGATGTCACACATTATGCCGCATCTTCTTCTTGATGATGAGTGGAGAGCAAAGTGGAAGGAAAAAGGTTTGACTCAGATCCCTGAGAAGTTGTCTGTATGGATCCCGCGTATGTACAACCCTGTATGGATCAACCCGGACGGATTCAGATGGATCGAAGCGCTTAAGCGTGAAGACAAGATCGAGCTGAGTTTCAACCTTTCACCGACATGGTCGGAAACCAACTGGTACTGTGACTATGTCCTTCCTGTAGGGCTTGCAGGTGAGAGGCACGATCAGTCATCTGAGCCTACGAAGCCTGCCAGATGGCTTTCCTTTAAGAACCCTGCACTTCGTGTAGCACTTGAGAAGAATGGATGGAAGCCGAAAGATCCTGCACGTGCAACACTGGAAGCACATATGGCGGCAGGTCTCGGTGAGATCTGGGAAGAGGTGGAGTTCTGGGCGAACATCATGGTTCACCACGTAGACCCTGACGGAAGCCTTGGTGTCAGAAAATACTGGGCGTCCAAAGAAGATCCGAACCGTGCGGTAACGATCCCTGAGTGGTATCAGGCGGCATTTGATAAGCTTCCTAACCTCAGAAAAGTGGCAAAGATGAAGTATCCGGATTCCAAGTATCCTAACTATGAGATGATGAGAGATATGGGTACATGGCTTGAAGAAGACAACATCTATAAGCCGCAGGAGAGACCGCTCAAGAAAGTTGACGGCAAGTTCATTGCACACGGACATGAGTACGATGAGAGAGATGTTGAGATCAATGAGTTCGGTACGATCCTTGTTGATGATCATGTATTTGGTGGCAAGAAGAAGATCGGTGTTGTGGTTGAAGATGAAGCCAAACAAGGGTTCCATACACTTAGTGGTAAATTGGAGTTCTACTCCAAGTGGTTCGCACAGTGGAAGTGGCCTGAGTATGCGGTACCATTCTACCCGAGAAATGAAGCAGAGCGTAAAAAATATGTACACCTCGTTTCACAGGTACACCACGACTTTATCAAGAAAGAGAATGAGTTCGCGCTCAACACTGTATTCAGACTGCCGTATAACATTCACACACGTTCTGTGAACTCCAAGCACCTCATGGAGATCTCACAGAACCACAACCCGGTTTGGATCAACACGGAAGATGCAAAACGTATGGGCATCAAACGTGGTGAAGCGATCAAGGTGACGATTGAAGATACGGTTTCGGGTCTTGAATCAGGATACTTCATCGCAATGGCGATCCCGACAGAAGCAACGATGCCTGGTGTACTTGCATGTTCTCACCACGCAGGTCGTTGGAAACTTAAGAATGCCGTTGAGATCCCTGGTTTTGAGCATAAGTTGGGAGTTATGGGACTTGGTGCACCGCTTTACGATATGACCATGGATGGCAAGATCGGTACCCTCAAGCCGAAAGAGGGGCTTGATGAAGGTATGCAGGCACGTAGAGATACATGGCAGTTTAAAGAGTACAACAAAGACCTTGACAACATCTGGTGGGATGGTTTGAGCGGTTCTTGGCAGAATGCCGTTGCTGCATCACATCCGGATCCGATCGCGGGTAACCACGCTTGGCATCAGAAAGTACGCATCGAAAAAGCCGCTTCCGGTGAGAAGATTGGTGATATCTATGTGAACTATGAGAACAACATGAAAGTCTATCAGGCATGGAGAGATGAATTGACACGTCCTCTTGCAGCAGGTGATACACTCAGACGTCCTGTTCACATGAAGCGTCCGGCAGTACCTCTGTCACTAAAAGCATACTCAGTGGATATCAAGGCATAAGCCTCTCCACTGCTTCAGGAAACGGCATGACGCCGTTTCTTTCCATACGATTTTCCAGATAACTTATGGGTATTATTTATCTTGAAAGTGGTATAGTTCGCATTATTCCAACGATAGAAACCAATTTATGATTGAAAGTGAAACCATGAACCAAATGTTAGAAGATATAGGTAACCGTATCGCCCTGTATGCGCTGATTTCCAGATTGATGATGGTCGAGGTCGATGAGCCTTTTCTTGATCAGATCGAGTCCGATGAAGCGATCTTGGGCCTTCTGCCAAACTACAGAGACTGGGGCAAACGTACGGAGCTGAGCAAGAAAGAGCTGGTCGATCAGTACTACAATGTTGACTTTGCCAATCTGTTCATCATGCACCTTGTACCGTATGAGAGTTTTTACGTGCGTGACGACCAGATGATCGAAAGTGGCGGTGACAACCCGGTACTTCCACTCTATAACGCACTTGATTTCCGTGTAGAGCTGGAGAAGGCGCGTGTGGTCAGCCCCGATCATATCGGTGTGGAGCTGGAGTTCATGTATATGCTCTGTGAAGCACAGAAAAAAGCACTTGAAGAGGAAGATGAGGAAGCGGTTTGTGAACTTCTCAGTGTACAGCACGGTTTCTTGAAAGACCACCTTTTGGAGTGGGCACCTCTCTTTTTGATCAATGTTAAACGTGAATCGCGCACACCGCTCTATCATGACGGTGCAGAGTTGACATTGGAGTTTCTTTTGAGTGACTTCGAATATGTCACTGAGAAGCGCAACACATTCTGTACAGAGACAGAGGCGTAGATGCGACTTCATCTGGATGTCGCACGCTGTGTCCGTGCGACCAGTAAATTCTCAGAGTGTGCCAAGTGTGTTGCTGCGACGAACGGACAGGTTCAGATAGAGGAACAGCTACCTACTTTTGCCAAAGGAATGGGTATTGAGGCAGCAGCCTGTATAGGCGCCTGCCCTACAGAGGCTTTTTCACTCTCAAACTTTTCGGTAACAGAGTTCTTTTTTACCTTTCTTGACAGTAAAGTACGTCTCATCAGTCGAAAGATGAATATCCCCTGCCTCTCTGTGCTGAGTGTAGAACACCTTATCTCTCTAGCTTTGGGAAGTGATGAACCTATTACGCTCGATCTGCATGACTATGAAAAAGAGAGTCATCTCTACAGTGTGATCGCCGAACGTATCGAAGAGGCTAATTTTGTACTCTCGAGTTTTTCCGACAAACAATTGCAGGTCAATGTTGAGGAGAGTATAGAAAGTGAGAGTGACAGTTGCAGTGTAGAAGTTGAAGAGGGAGTCTCCGATAGAAGAAACTTCCTGCGAAATACCGCATCCATCAAGGGTGTAGTCAAACATAAAAAAGAGTTTGAAGAGGCGGTAGAAGCAGATGAACTTCATGCTTTCGAGATCGATGCAACAATGACGCAAAAGATCAAAGACAAACATCTTCCGGACAAACGCAAGATCCTCTTTACGATGCTGAAACATGCCGACAAGCCTGAGGCTTACGAGATACTTGCACAAGAGGATGTCAGTTTTGTTTCACAAAAATTTGTCGATGAGAGCTGTACCAACTGTCAGATATGCTACCGCATCTGTCCTACGGGTGCACTCAGTTCGAATAAAAAGTTCTCACTGATCAACTTTGATGCAATGCTCTGTGTGAAGTGTCATCTCTGCCATGATGTATGTGAACCAAACTCCATTCAGCTGCAGCCTGGATTTGAGATCAAGGAGTTCTTTGAACCCAGCCAGCGTACATTGGCGACATTCAACATTAAGCGTTGTAATGAGTGCGGGAACCCTTTTACCTATCTTGGTGGTGAACAGACCTGTCCGCGTTGTCTGATAGAAGAGGAAGAGGCGATGTTTTTACATGAGAACGCACTAAAGATGGAGAAGAATAATGAGGAATGAGGAATTAGGAATGAGGAATGACGGTAAGCTTTTCACTGAAAAGCTTTTGTTGAAAGAGGCATTGCAAAGCAATGTAAACCGACACTGTTCACTGTTCACTGTTCACTATTCACTAAAAACTCCAAAGGAGTTTTCATAATGCAACCGCATGAAATAAAGCCCGATACCGGCTTATGTACGATCCTCGGTTACAATGCCCAGACGGGATACACAAGAAAGTATTTTAACAAGATACTCAAACACAACGGTATCAACGCAACAGCGATCGCACTGAACATTACAGATGAGCATTTTGATTTCACCATGAGCTCCGTAGCGCATTCGAAAGTGGATCGTATGATGATCGAAAAGGAGTTTCAAAAAAAGGCGTTGCAATATTGTGATGAATTGGATGAGACTGCGAAGAGAGAAGAGCGTATTGACTTTATTGAGGTTGAAGATGGAAAGATAAACGGGTACTGTTTGGATGATGAAGCGAAGGCTTTGTTCGACAAGCCGGAGTTCATTGATGATCAGATCCTCTTTGTCGCAAAAATGATGCTGATCGCCAACCGTTGGTTCAATGCGAAGATCGATGTGGATGATATTCCGCTGTTGATAGAGAGTTAAACAGTGTTGTCATTCCCGCGGAAGCGGAAATCTTGGATTCCCAATCAAGTCGGGGAATGACGTGCATAATTAAAAAAAGGAGAAAAGTATGAGCGATAGAGAGATGAGTGACCTGCGTAAAGAATTTGAGAACCTGAGCCTTGAGAATTTTGCAGGCGGACAACCGGCATTTTGTCCGGACGGTCAGTGTGATGCGGATGAGGAGGCTGATCTTCAGGATTACCCTTCCTATACTGAAGCGCTCTATGCCAAGCTGATCGCACCGCATGTCAGCGGTATCTATATTTCACGTTGGGATATTAAAGATATCGCTCTTGCTGCGGGGGATTCCATGGCGATCCATCCACGTAAACGTATGTTCGAACTTTTGATGAAGTATGCGACAAGCAGAGAGAATATGCAAGCGGTTCTCGATGCACTTGAGAACCATATGGAGGAGAAGATCGCGATCTATCAGGAGCTGATGAGCAGCTTTCCTGCTAGTGAAGTGGTCTTTCAGCCCAAGATAGACAAAGCACGTAAAACCATGAGACTCTTCCCTCAGATCATTGCAGAGTATTTTCCGGAAGAGTAGGTTTTTCACTGATACTCATTTGCTATATACAGCGGGGCAACCTCATTCTCTCCTTCTTCTGCAGCTTTCTGCTGCATAAATAGACAAAGGCATACCTCTTTCGTGATACCCTGTAACCAACTTTTGAGTATAATGGTGTAAATTATTAAGAAAGAGAGTTATAGATGGCAGAGATTACCAAAGAAAAAGCATTGGAGTACCACATCGGTGGAAAGATCGGGATTGACCTGACAAAGCCGTGCAGTACACAATATGAGCTCTCACTGGCATATACACCGGGAGTTGCTATTCCTTGTCTTGAGATCGAAAAAGATGAGAATTTGGCATTTGAATATACCAACCGTGCCAACCTGGTTGCGGTTATCTCTGACGGGTCTGCAGTACTTGGTCTGGGAGATATCGGTCCATTGGCCGGGAAACCGGTCATGGAAGGGAAATCCGTACTTTTCAAGAAATTT
>Ga0256828_1001548_pt1 | contig 14214 bp, 16 predicted proteins | sample CV88metaG_FD_185993 | JGI IMG/M metagenome (GOLD analysis project Ga0256828, IMG submission 185993) | Hydrothermal vent microbial communities from East Pacific Rise, Pacific Ocean - CV88 | ecosystem: Environmental > Aquatic > Marine > Hydrothermal vents | place: Pacific Ocean: East Pacific Rise...
CTTTTCTATGACACGCGCCATTGTATGTGTCTTACCACTACCCGTCACCCCTTCTAGGGTTTGGTAGCGATTTCCATCAAGTATGCTTTTGCTTAGTTTTTCTATGGCCTGTGGCTGGTCACCTGCTGGTTCGTAGGGTGATACCACTTCAAATTTTATATCTTTTTTCATTGCTGCAATTATAGCAGATGCCTAGAAATAGTTTACTACTCTTCTCCAATATCCTCATTCCAGAGCATTGGTTTACTCTCAATAAATTTTTGCATCATATTAATACACTCTTCATTATCTACTATCTCTAAAGAGACACCTCTTGATTTAACATACTCTTCTGGACCTTGAAATGTTTTGTTTTCTCCGATAACTACTTTTTTTATACCATAAAGAAGTACAGCTCCACTGCACATATCACAAGGAGAAAGTGTTGAGTAAAGTGTAGCTCTTTTGTACTCACTTGCAGTTAATCTTCCAGCATTTTCTAAGCAATCCATCTCAGCATGTAAAATTGCACTGGAATTTTGGACTCGTTTATTATGTCCTCTTCCAATGATTTTTCCATCTAAAACAAGGACAGCTCCGATAGGTATACCACCCTCATCTAAGCCCTGTTTCGCTTCTTTAATAGCTTCTAATAAAAATTTATCCATACAAAAAAGGGTCTAATCCATTTTCCATTTAATAATTACACTTGCATAGCCTGTCACAAAAGAACTAAAATCATAATTTACACCATTTTGAGTAAGATTCTCATTTAATTTCATAAATCGTGCACCTACTTCTAAATCAATTAACTCACTCATATGATAATTAAAACCTGTGTCTGCTCCATAATACAAAGAAGATGTATCTACGGATTGAAGATTATGAACTGGATCTGCACCAATTTTCATATAAGCATATCCAATATTTCCCCCTATAAAGAAATCAACAGGTTTTGAAAAATTAAATTTATATTGGAATTCTGCACCAATAGTATTTAATTTACTAAAATCCTTTGCATCAAAATACCTACCACTTAAAAAAATTCTATAGTTTTTAGATTCGGCACCAAGTTTTAAACCAATACCACCAAAACCATTGCTTTGAACATCAACGTTACCACCACCAAGAGTTTCTACATCAATATTACTGTAACTCCCCTCAATCGCAAAGAGAGAATTATACTCATCCGCCATCACTGCAGCAGGCATACCCATTAAACTCAGTGCTAATGCTACTTTTGTAAATCCACTTTTCATTTGTTACCTTTTATATTTTTAGTTAATTATAGCTATTTTATTGCTTTTGCACAAATATAAGCACTCGAAAATGCCCATTGAAAGTTATAACCACCTAACTCCCCCGTAATATCGACCACTTCTCCTATGAAATAAAGTCCATCAATTTTCTTTGATTCTAAGCTTGTATCCTTTAGTTCATCAGCCAGAACTCCTCCAGCACTCACTTCAGCTTTTGAAAAACCAAAATTACCTGCTGGTGCGAATGTATAATTATGCAATTGCGTGAGTTTCTCCATCTCATCATTCTTCACTCTTTGACACTCTTTATCTTTAAAATTTATTGCTGACAAAAGTGATTTTGAAAGTCTTTTTGGCAAAGGCATAATAGAGGAAACCAGCTTTTTACCTCCCTGTTTTACAAGTTTTTCAATATCACTATTTGGTAAAAAATTAATACCCAAATCACCTTTTTTCCAATATAGAGATGCAGAGAGAATAGCTGGACCACTAATACCTTTATGTGCAAAAAGCATCTCCTCACGCAAGACTCTATTAGCAATATAAACTTCTACGTAACAAGAAAGACCACTAAGCTCTTTCATCCAAAATTGCTCTTTTTGTAATGTTAATCCAACAAGTGCCGGTCTAAATTTTTTCACCCTAATACCAAAATCAGCTGCAATTTTAAGACCAATATCACTTGCACCAAGATTTTTAAAACTTTCTGCACCAGTTGCGACTACCACCTTTTTTGCTTTATAGGTTTGCTTATCTGTTAAAAGTTCAAAATAATCATTCTTTTTCTCAACTTTCTCTATTTTTTGATTTAAAATGATTTCTGCATACTTTATGTTTTTCAAAAGAAGTTCAATGATATCATCTGAACTGTTTTGACAGAAATAGTACCTTCCCTTTCTCAACTCTAAAGGAATCTTATTTCTATGTAAAAAATCAAGTAGATCATCACGTGAAAATTTTTTCAGAACTGTTTGTAATAATCCTTGATCTCCATCATAATTATCTAACTCTACGGAGATATTTGTAATATTACACCTTCCCCCTCCAGAAATTTTTAATTTTTTTGCAGGCCTTTCATTTGTTTCAATCAGAGCAACTTTAAATTTTTTACCAAGATTAGCAGCACACATTAAACCGCTTGCACCAGCACCCAAAATTAAAATATCATACATTTTTATTCTTTAGTACAAAAATTTGCTTTTTGAATTGGCATTTTAATTCCAGCCTCTTTAAGTGCACTGAAAATACCATGTGCCACTTCACTCTGTGCAACAATTAAATTATCTGAAAGCCAAAAATAAAGACGAAATTCAAGATAATATTCTCCGAAACCTTTCAGTGTAGCAAGTGGTTCAGGCTCACTTAAAACACTCTCATGTGCTACAGCCACATCATACATTATCTTTAAAATTTCATCTATATTATTTTCTAAATCAACTTTAAATTCCACAGTTTTACGTCTGTATTTATCAGATAGTGTCCAGTTTATAATCTCTTTAGCAATAAAATCTGCATTTGGAATAATAACTTCAGAGCCATCAAAAGTTTTTACTGTGCTAGAACGTGCTCCAATACTTTGTACACTTCCTAATGTATTGTCTATTTCTATGGTGTCACCTATTTGAATTGGTCGTTCAAAGACCATTATAATTCCAGAAATAAAGTTAGCAATTATATTACGCAAACCAAAACCAATACCTACTCCAAGTGCACCAAACATTAAGGCAAACTGTTCTGGTGTTACACCCAAAGAAGAAAATGCTATAAAGACACCGGCAATGATAATGATATAATTAACGGTAGTAATAATTGCTGTTGGCATTCCACGTGGAAATCTAAAACGAGCAAAAACCTCAATTTCTAAAATTGTTCGAATTAATTTCGCTAAAAGAAATGTAATTACAATAATGATAATAAAATCAGCCACAGCTTGTACAGAGATTGTAGTCTCTCCAATTGTCATAGAAAAAGCAAGAAAACTATGGACTAATTTTTCAAAATACGAGTACAGACTCAACTGCTTCATTACTATCAATAACCACCATAATATCATCCAAGCCTTAATAAAATATGTTGTAGTTGTCTCAATTTTTTGTGCATATTTATCAAGCATGTGAGAAATAGAAGATATTCGTCGTCTTAAGAGTACAACTATATAACCTGTTAAAATAATATAAAGTGCATAAAATATCATTGAGGCATAAAGTACAGAAATAACACCATTTATGATTCTAAAAGACAATAAAACACTTCCATACAAATTTGCAAAAAATGCAATAATCAGTATAGAGAGAAAAATATAGAGTAAATAAGTTCCAATCTTATAGAGTGCTTTGGTAGCGATGAGCTTAAGAACTCTGTTATAAATAAGTGCCAATATATATACTAGAAGCATAATATTTACAAGCAACATCATATAACGACTTTCTAAAGAAAAGCCTGTTGCATTCAAATTAATTATATAAAATATATAAATAAAGAAAAATATATATAGATACTTATAATATTTTCTTCTTAATACACTCTGTAAAATTCGATCAACAGGTATAATCATTACAACTAAAACTATATCAGAAAAACTTTGTGGCCGCTGAGGAAAAATAAAACTTATAGCTAAAATAAATAAAATTATATAAGTTGAAAAAGGCCTTTTAATAAAAAAGAAAATTCGTCTACCAATAGATGCTTTAGAGACAAAAAGGCGCTTTTTTCTATACAGGTAGTTATAATAAAAAACAAATAATGCACTTAAAAAAGCCAAAATCAAAAAACTAGGCAAGTACTCTGTATTTATCAAAAAATAATTTCTTGTCTCTTGGTACTTTTCTTTAATAGACTTTTTTATACTACTAAAATAAGCTTTCAGAGTAAAGTTTTCCGTTCTTTGTGCTTGGATAATAGAAGGTTGATTTTTATAAAAGACCTTATTCATTGCAATGTGTCTTGCCTCTTTTATATTCTCTAATAATTCATTTATTTTCAAAACATATGAGCTAATAAGTTGAGAATCTGTCAAAGTTCGATTATATTTCTTTTTTAGACTTTTTTTAAGATCTTCAACATTGTTTACTACAGCTTGAATGTATTTGAGAACCTCTTTTGGAGCATTGTTTTTTAATGCATTATCATAAGTGTTTTTCCACAGAAGCAGATCTTGTGCTAACACAGCTTTATATTTATCATATTTTTTTATATTTTGGGTTATTAAATCTTCCCACTCTTCAAGCTGTTTAAGCTGAGCATTCAGTTCAGCTTGCATTTTTTGCAGCTCTCTAACATTTTGTTTATAAATATTTTTGTAATTGTTACCAGAAAGGAGCATATCAATTGAATGACAATAGGCTTTTACAGACTCCTGTAAATTTAATAACTCTTTTGACTCCTGTAATGTTTCATTTATATCTTTTAATGCGACAATTATTTTAGATGCTTCTTGAGTAACATCACTCATGACAATGTACTGATGTTCTTTATCATTAACTGTTGAAGCAATCGGTTCTTTTTCTTCTAACTCTTCACCAATACTGGCTGCATATAGCAGGTTCGACATCATCAATAAACTAAAAAGTATATATAATATTTTCATAATTTCTTTCTACATCTTTAATTTCTTTACTATTATTATAGCGCTTTATTATAGTATAATTACAAAAAATATTTTTAAAGAAGAAAAATGGCAAATAAACTCCACATAGTTTCACTTGGATGTACAAAAAATCTGGTTGACACTGAAGTAATGATGGGAAAACTTCAAAATTTTGAACTAACCGACAACAATGAAGAGGCCGATGTCATCATTGTAAATACCTGCGGTTTTATTGATGCCGCAAAAGAGGAGTCACTCAATACTGTTTTATCTTTGCATGAAGAACGAAAAGAAGACTCTCTTCTTGTTATGGCAGGCTGTTTGTCAGAGCGTTATAAAGAAGAACTTATGCAACAGATACCTGAAGTTGATATTTTTACAGGTGTTGGAGATTATGAAAATATCGATGAACTTTTAGTTGAGAAAAAAAGCCGTTTTAGCGAGGAAGTTTATCTTATTGATGGAGCACAACGTGTTGTAACCGGTTCAACATACCATGCATACATCAAACTTTCAGAAGGGTGTAATCAAAACTGCTCATTTTGTGCAATACCTTCTTTTAAAGGTAAGTTACACTCACGCGATTTAGACTCTATTGCCCATGAGGTTGAAGATCTTGTTACAAAAGGGTATTGGGATTTTTCTTTTGTAAGTCAAGATTCAAGTTCTTATTTACGTGACCAAAATGTTACAGATGGTCTATCACTCCTCATTCAAAGAATTGAACTCATAGAGGGTGTAAAAAGTGCGAGAATCCTCTATCTATATCCTTCTACAACAACGATTGCACTCTTAAAGAATATTGCAAAAAGCAAAATCTTTCATAACTACTTTGATATGCCAATTCAACACATAAATGATGAGATGTTACGGATAATGAAACGTGGGTTTGGAAAAGAAAAAACAATAGAGCTACTGAACTTTATGCGAGCTCTACCAAATTCATTTGTACGCACAAGCTTTATTGTTGGACATCCAGGCGAAACACAAGAGATGTTTCAAGAGGTGTGTGACTTCGCAGCTTCATTTGGTTTTGATCGTATGAATATTTTTGCATACTCAGATGAAGAGACAACTTCTGCTCATGAAATGAAAAATAAAATTGATGATGATACAAAAATACAACGTGCACAGATTCTAGGTGATATTGCAGCTGTATGCACAAAACAATCACTACAAAATGAAATTGGCAAACAACGTGAGATCGTCATTGACGGTGAGAGTGAAGAGCACGCATTTTTACTCTCTGCGCGTGAGCTTCTTTGGGCTCCTGAAATTGATGGTGAGATCTATGTCAATGATCGTACAGACGATATAAGTGAACTTGAATTTGCCAAAGCCTATAAAGCAAAAATCACTGAACTTATCGGTGATATTTTAACTGCAACTGTAGATAATGCTCAAAAAGACAACTAAACAACTTCTTCAAAATTCTAAAAATCTTCTGGCCTTTTCGGCTGGAGTTGACTCTAGCGCTTTATTTTTCATGCTCGATGAAAATAATATTACTTTTGATATTGCCATTGTTGATTATGGCTTGCGTGAGCAGAGTAAAAAAGAGATTGCCTATGCCAAAGAACTGGCAAAGAGATATAACAAAAAATGCTACCTCAAAATTGCTCCAAAAATTACAACTAATTTTGAAGCCACAGCACGTGAAATACGTTACTCTTTTTTTAAAGAGCTCATATGCTCATACAATTATGACAATCTATTGACCGCCCACCATTTAGGAGACAGATTTGAATGGTTATTAATGCAATTTTGTAAAGGTGCAGGTTGTATAGAATTAAGTGGCATGCGTGAATATGAAATGCGTGAGGGTTATAGACTTGTTCGGCCTCTTTTACATGTAGACAAACAGGAACTTATAACATACCTTCATACAAAAAAGATAGAGTACTTCATAGATGAAAGCAATAGCGATGATAAATATAAACGCAACAGTTTTAGAAATAAACACGCGATGCCATTGTTAAAAGAATATCTTTCAGGCATTAAAAAGAGCTTTGACTATATTGATACAGACAGAGCACTTTTAATCCAAGAAAACAAATTACAAAAGATCAATCAACTTGCTTGCTTCTTACAACATAACAAACGTTCAGATATTTATTATATAGACAAATATCTAAAATCTATAGGGCATATCATGACGCATGAAGAACGAAAGTTACTTCAAGAGCAGAAGAGTGTTGTTATTGGACGTAAATTTATTGTCTGCCAGGTTTCAAACTACATATGCATAGCACCCTATATTCAAGTTAAAAAATTCACAAAAGAGTTCAAAGAGAAAATGCGTAGTTTACACATAGATCCAAAACTTCGAGGCTATTTAGCAGAAGATCTGGAAGCTGTTACATTTTTATCTTTGTTATTGGCATAAACCTTCATTGTAAAAGATGATTTAATCATCTCTGCATCGCGTAAAAACTTAATAGGGAAATTAATGCCTATAATCCAATCCCCTTTATTAACAGCATCCAAAAAATCATAAAAATTTGCAGGAGAACTTATATGAGACGTTGTATTTACTTCATAAACTGCAAATCCAGCTTCATCTTTACTTCGTTGTATTTTTGAAATACTAAGTGACGAAAAATGAGATTTATGCTGTTTTTCAAAACGTTCTGGAGAGAATACTCTTTGAAATGCGGTAATAACATTACGATTTTCACCTTGCAGTTTCTTTAGCTTCTCAAATGTCTCATCATGAAACATTTGATATTGATCATACTCTTTTTGTGCCTTTTTTAGTTCTATACGCTTCAGACGATACTCTTTACCTTCAGGAATTAACAGACCAAATGCAAAAACTAAAACAAATAAAAATAAAGATACTGACAACAATAAAATGTAAATTTGATGACGAGAGATATTAATCTTCACTGTCTAACTCCTCACCTTCATCTTCATTAATATAATTTGTGGAGACGAAACGCAACCAACCATTCTTTTGCGAATAAAAGCTTGTATATGTTTTTTGAAATATAGAACGTAATGGTGCCTGTAACATAAAATTGTACACATCTTTACTAGGGGTAATGCCATATAATATAAGTCCATTTTTTAAAAGTTCTGCACGAGAGAGTGTAATTCTTTCCGGGACAAGATCAAATAAGTTCTCTATAGAATCCTTGAGAACCATATTCTGTGTAAATATTTTTTCAGCTAGTGCTTTTTGCCTTTTGATATAGGCAATTTTATCATCCATTTTTTCAATACTTTTTTCAAGATCCAATCTACTTGATATTAACTCTCTACGATTCTGCACAAAGGAGTAATCTTTAAAAAGTAAAAAAGCATATGTTGATAATAACATGATAATTGTTATAGAAAAAAACGTAACTATCAATTGCACATCTGGAGTAAAAGGAGTTTTTTTACGTGGTTTTATATAGCTATATTTCATAATAAACCAAGCTCCTCTTTCGCAAGTTCACACACTTCAGCATCAAGCTCAGTATGTCTTATATAAACATTTAAAAACATCTCTTCTTCAAGATATTTTTTTAAATCACTACTTACACCAACAGCATCGGCAATATACATATTTTCTAAGAACTGACTCTTATATCGTTCATCTTTATAATAATGTGAAATCGATGTTTGAATTAATGAAAATCGTTGATAATCTTCATTAAAACTTCCTTCTGTCGACTCTTCAAGAGTATCAACACTCTCTAAAAGTTCTTCCTCGACATCTTTTGAATCATCAAACTCATCTATATCTTCCATTGAATCTAGATCTTCTATATTGCCAAAATCTTCTAATTCTGTTCCTTCATCTTCAACATCAATATTCTCTAGATCAATACCACCATCGTCAATATCTAAATCAATATCATCACTTAAATCATTTGTAAGTAAAATATCTTCAACTTCTGTATTTGCCTGCATATCCAAATGTTCTGCATAAAGAAGTTCTCCCTGTTGAAAAACAGCAATTGAAACATACCCTTCTTGTACCAATGCATATAAAGCTATTTTACCGATAATCTTATCTTTGAAAAAATCTGCCAAAATTACAAAAGGAGAAAAAATAAAATCGATTCCTATCGATTTATATGTTTTTTCTATCTCATAAAGTTGTGTTTTTGAAGTATAGTATATCCAGCTATTGTTGTAACATTTATATTCACTATCACTTAGATCAGTATAGTAGGGAATTCTATGTTTATCACATGTTGGAAGAGCGCCTTGTATGGAAGCATAATCTAAAATAGATATATAATAATAAGGAGATTCTTTCACATAACTATTTATAAAATCAATCATTTTTTCATTCGGTGTTATCGTTTCAAACTCTGCGTTTACATTGTCAATTGCACCCTTTTTTGAATGCAACTCCACATAAACCACAATCGTTGCACGCTTTACAATAATATTAACAAGTACTTTAAGATATAAAGCTTCAAAAATTTTAGAAAGCACTGTTATTTGTCCTTACAGAGTGGATGTGCTTTTTGATAATTTTTCTGTTTCAATGCACTACCTAATTTTGTATATATTTGTGTTGTAGCCATAGAAGAGTGACCTAACAATTCACTAACATCGACAATCGGTGCACCACTGTTTAGCAGTGATGAAGCATAAGAGTGGCGAAGTTGGTGCGGTGTTACTTTCAATGCTACACGACCAAAGACTTTAGTAATCATATATCTTAGACTATTTTCGCTTAATTTTTCACCATTTTTTTCAAAAAGAAATTTTTTTACCGTAAAAACTGATAAATATTCATCAATTAAGTTTTTAATGTTTGCTAAAAGTGGGATATCTCTCTCTTTCTTACCTTTTCCTATTATACGTACCCACTCTCCTTGAATATCTGTACATTTCAAAGAAGCAAGTTCTGAAATGCGAAGACCCAGTGTATAAAGCATTAAAACAACTACTCTTTCTTTCAGGGACGCCTTCTCTAATGCTTCTAAAATATGTTGATGTGAAATTGGCTTGGGAAGCGTTTTGGCAACTTTTATACTTTCATCTGCCTGTAAAACTATTTTTATACCATTCTCATTTAGATAATTTACAAAACTTCTAATAGCACTTAATTTTTTTGATATTGTTTTTGCATTTAAATTAGATATATAAAGACGATATGGCATAAGATTGAGGAGAATATGCCCTTTTTTTTGCTGAGTAATTTCAATATATTCAAAAGCTTCGTCAAGCGTAGCGCCATAACTCTTTACAGTCAATGGAGAATACCCTCTATATTTTTCCAGGTATTCTAAAAACTCTACTTTTTTCTTATCTATTGACTTTTTCAAGAATTTGCTCAAAATTTTTATAATATCTAGCAGCTTCTTTTACTAAAGCTCTATCTGTGACAACACTTGGGGCAAGCTTTACATAAGAATCAACCATAATTTCACTCATCATTTTTATTTTTGCACGATCTGAATCAGAGATATTTTGTTTAGATATTATTTGATTGATTTCTTCTAAATATCCTTTTGCTTCATTGATATATTTTTGATACTTCATAGATGTCTTGGATTGTGCCATAACTGTAGATGCCATACGATTATAAATATCCAGACTAAAAGCTTCATTAGCTAATTCATAGGCTTTTTTATATTTTCCAGTTTCATAATAAAATTTTGCTTCTAAAGACTTTTCATACGAAGGATTTATTAAAAAGTAAACTACCATCAGAACAATAAGTCCAAGAGCAATTAAAGGAAAAAGTATTTTAGCTTTCATGTTGCAACAGCCCCTCCTTAAGTAATACCCTAGCCTCTTCTATATTCATCGTACTTATGTCAATCTCAGAACTTGCATAATAGTTAAGTATACCAAAAGGTTTAGGAATTGTAAACTTATCCCATGAATTCAACTGCCAAAACTTCGATGGTTTTATATTTAAAAGAATCACTTTTGCCTTCGTTTTTTGTGCCATAACAATAATACCATCAGCTACTTCATGACGAGGACCTTTTGGTCCATCAGGCGTTATTCCAATATCATAGCCCTCTTTTATACTCTTTATAGCTTGAATTAGAACGCGAGCAGGATTTTTATCACTAGACCCGGCAAGTGTTTCCAAACCAAAATACTTTACAGTACGTGAGATGAGTTCACCATCAAAGTGTGGTGAAATAAGTACTTTGGCATGAGGATTTTTACGATAATATCTATAAAGATATGGCAACATTAAAAGCTCACCATGCCAACAAGCAAAGATTACAGGTTCGTCACTTATTGATTCTGGACCATGGAACTTTTTTTTATTTGTTAAATATAGAAATCTCATAAGTAATGACCCTAAGAAAGGGACAAAGAAGAGTGCAAGTGCACGACTTGTTCTCTTAGCCAATTAACTCACCTGTGTAGATTGTTCGAGCAATTTGTGTAATTTTCACATTACGAAATTCACCAAGAAGTTCTTCAGAACCTTTAACTTTTATTACAAGATTATTATCAGTTCTTCCTGAGACATAGCCATCGGCATTTAGATCTTCAAAATAAACTTCATAAACCTTACCAAGTTGCTTTTGGCTTTTTTCATCAAGAAGCTGTGTATAGAAGGCCTGTAAATAAGAGAGTCTTTCTGATGCAACCACAGGGTCAACTATATTTTCATAATGTTGTGCTTCTGTTTCAGGGCGTGGAGAATATTTAAAAGAAAAAATTTGATCAAATTTCACTTGTTTCATAACATCTATAGTCTCAGCAAAATCTTCTTCACTCTCACCTGGAAAGGCCACAATGATATCAGTAGATATACTTACTTCAGGGCAGATAGAACGCAGTTTTTCAACACGATTTAAAAACCACTCTTTAGAATAACCTCTTTTCATATCTTTGAGTACCTTTGTACTTCCACTTTGAAGTGGCATATGCATCGATTTACAAATTTTAGGGTTGTTTGCGAACTCTTCAATGAACTCATCATCCATATGAAAAGGATGTGGAGAAGTAAAACGAATCCGACGTACTCCTTCTATCTTAGAAAGACGGCGTAACAGTTCTGTAAAATTTACTTTTTCATGTTCAGGTGATGAAAAACGGCGACCATAATTATTAACATTTTGACCAAGTAAAAAAATCTCTTTTGCACCATTATCAACAGAACGCTGTGCTTCTCTTATAATCAACTCATCAGGAATAGATATCTCTTCACCACGTGTCTTTGGAACTATACAAAATGTGCACTGCTTATCACATCCTATGGAAATATTTATGTAAGCTTTATAAGGTGATGTACGAAAATCATCAAAGGCGAATTCACTTTCATCATAGTTAATATCAACTTCTACAGCTTTCTCTTTGTGTAATACATCGCGTATTTTAGATACATTTCTTGCACCTAATACAAAACTGACATAAGGTGCCCGTTTAATAATCTCATCACCAAGGTGAGAAGCCGTACAACCACAAACACCAATCTTTGCGCCCTCTTTTTTCTTTTTATTAAAAACACCAAGCTCTGAAAAAAGCTTTGCTACAGGCTTTTCACGAACTGAACAAGTGTTAATTAAAATTAAATCTGCACTTGGCATATCTGACGTTATTTCATAACCCTCTTTTTCCAGTGCTGCTATCATATGTTCACTATCACGTGAGTTCATAGCACAACCAAGCGTTTCAATAAAAAGTTTTTTATTCATAAAAATTCCGTTTAGCTCATAATGTGAACTTGGTACATATAATCATTATCTGACAAACCGTACTTAACTTCACTCATATAAAAACTTTTCCCTTTTTCTTCAAAATAATCTTGAAGTGCAAGTAGATCTTTATGAGAGTTTTCTCTATCAAAATAAAAAATAACACTTTCATCTTTTGCTACTTTCTCTTCAACCTTTGCTAAATCTACCTTTTTTGGTTTTGTGTTTAGATCTGTTCTAGCTAATTTTAAATCCATTCGTTATATCCCTTGTACATAATTTTAAAAGTTTTGCATTATACTTAAATTCTACTAAAAAGCTGATTAAAGATGTTTTTAGCAGAATTTAAGTATAATACATAACTTCATTAAGAAATCCCCCAAATAATTATCATTGTCAAAAGATTTCTTAAAAACTTAAGGAAATAGATTATGGAAAAAATATTAGATATTGCAGAAGCGATCGGTCATGAAAAAGGCTTACAACCAGAAAAAGTTTTAGAAGCACTTAAAACTGCTTTTATTCAAACTGCAAAAAGAGTTATTAACCCACATTATGCTTTTGAGGCAATTGTAGATGATGAAACAAAAAACATTAAAATTGTACAAACAATTACAGTTGTTTCTGATGATGACGAGAAACTTCAAGATGAAGAGATCGCACCAGCATATATTTCTATCACTGAAGCACGTGAATATGACGATCAAGTAGAGTTAGGTGATCAACTTCAAATTGATCATGATCTCGAAGATTATGGAAGAACTGCTGCATCAGGGCTTCATCGTGAAATAGAGTACCATATACAAAGACTTGTAGAGGATGAAGTCTATAACAAGTATAAATCTAAAGTAGGTACACTAGTAAGCGGGCGTGTAACACGTGTGGATGCACAAAATTCTACATATATTGAAGTCGATGAAATTCGTGCAGTTTTACCTATGAAAAGCCGTATAAAAGGTGAAATCTTTGAAGTAGGTGACCATATTAAAGCTGTTGTACGTCGTGTAAACATGGATAAAGAGCATGGTATCCAGATCGAGCTCTCACGCACAAGCCCTAAATTTTTAGAAGCACTCCTTGAACTTGAGGTTCCAGAAATCGCAGATGGTACAGTAATTATTGAAAAATCAGCACGTATTCCAGGAGAACGTGCAAAAGTAGCAGTTCTCTCTACACACCCACAAGTTGATGCTGTTGGTGCTACCGTTGGTGTTAAAGGGGTGCGTATCAACTCTGTAAGCGCTGAGTTAATTGGTGAAAATATTGACTGTATAGAGTACACAAATATTCCTGAACTTTTTGTCTCACGTGTAATGAGTCCGGCTATTATCTCTCATGTAGAGATCGTTAAAAATGAAGATGGTGAAAATGAAAAAGCGATCATCACACTTCCTGCTGATCAAAAAAGTAAAGCAATTGGTAAAAGTGGTATTAACATCCGTTTAGCTTCGATGCTAACAGGTATGCAGATAGAGCTTATTGAGACTGATGCAGTTACGAATGAAGATGGAGAGATCCAAGAGAAAAAAGATGGTGTAGATGCACTTGAGGCACTCTTTAACTAAATTATTTATCCTTTTTTAGGATAAATATTTACTATGAATGAGAAATATTTCCCGCATTTATACCTACATAAATAATTGTTCCAATAAAAAAACCAATAGTCAGTATTACTATTAATTCCATCATAAATCCTTTAAACTTTTTATTTTTTTCTTAATATTTTTATCAATAATCAATATAGTAATTGTCAAAACTATAATTGCTATTAGAT
>Ga0256828_1001549_pt1 | contig 14213 bp, 10 predicted proteins | sample CV88metaG_FD_185993 | JGI IMG/M metagenome (GOLD analysis project Ga0256828, IMG submission 185993) | Hydrothermal vent microbial communities from East Pacific Rise, Pacific Ocean - CV88 | ecosystem: Environmental > Aquatic > Marine > Hydrothermal vents | place: Pacific Ocean: East Pacific Rise...
TTGCATTTATCCCTTTCGAAAATGAATCTAACTTTGGTGGTTTTATTTTTAAAGATATATTTTTCTCTATAGTTGTAAAGCTATCTTGTGCTAACTCAATATCTCTTTTACCATCTTGAAATGTTATTCTATAGTATTTTATACCACTATCATCACTTATATTTATATTTAGTTTAGATCTTAAATTCCAATATATATTATCCTCTACATCAATTTTTGGTTTATTTTGTTCAAAAGCTGGTGAAAAATATATAAATCCTACCCCTGCTGTTATGATGATAAGTAATAATCCAAATATTAAACCAGATGAATTACCTTTCTTTTTGTATGACATTTTATTCCCTTATTTTATTTATATTAAGCTTTAGATATTGGTAAAGATATTTTAAAACAAGCACCAGTGTATATAGTACCCTCTATATCAATATCTTTATTTTTTACACTTAAATTTCCTCTCATATGTTTCTCAACAATCTCTTTAGACATATATAGACCTATACCTGTCCCTTGAGATTGATGTTTTGTTGTAAAATATGGATCAAATATTTTTTCTATAATATGATCAGGAATCCCCCCTGCATTATCATGAATATATACTATATTTTCATTATCTGTTTTTTGACAACTTATCTGTACATATTTATGCTCTATCTTGTTGCTTATTAGTGCATCTTTTGCATTATTTAAAATATTTAAAAATACTTGAGATAGTTCACTTGGCATACCAAATGAGATAAGTTCCATCCCTGTTGTTTTATTGATAAGATGTATATCATTATCTTTATATGATGCACTTGTAACCGATAGTGTTTTAGTTATTGTATCCACAATATTAAATACGGTTTTCTCTTTATCTTCTCTAAAAAATCCTCTAAAATCCTCTATAGTTTGAGTTAGAAAATCAACATAGCCCATAATTTTAGAGTATGATTCAGAGATCTCCTCATTTGTAGCAATCCCTAGTTGCATCTGAAGTTGCATACCTGAAGCTGTAGTATTGATAGCGCTTAGCGGTTGTCTCCATTGATGAGCAATATTCCCTATCATTTCACCCATTGCAGCTGATCTTGCTTGTTGAGCCATCTGCTTATCTTTATCTCTTACTTTTTGTGTCTCTATTATAATTTTTTGTTCAAGATTTTCATTTAACTCTTGAAGCTCTTTTGTCTTATTTTTTACCATAAGCTCTAGATTATTATTTAAGCTTGCAAGTTTTATTTGTGTGTTTACCTCTTTTGTAATATCATTTAGAGTTATAATCATCACAGCTTCTCCAGTATAGTCATCTATTACTGTTTTTGTTGCTTGTATTAAGAAGTGGTGTTTTATACCATTTTTCTTCATAATAACTTTAAAACTTTTTTCAGGATTTGCCATGATATAATCTGACCAATTCAATCCATCGTAATCTTTTTTTACAATATACTCATCATTTGGTACATTCTCTTCAAAAAAATCACATATACAGTCATTGTCTGCTTTGAACTCTTCAAAACTTTTGTATTTGTCAAAAAATACAATTAGTTGACGATTTGCATCAATCATCTGAGTACCGTTGCTCACAAGTATAATATTTGATTGAGCATCTAAAATAGCTCGTATAGATCTCTCTTGCTTTTGTTGGTTTGCTAATGTTTCATTTAAACTTAAATTTAATTCATAAAGTTTTTTACTATCATTTTCAACAGTTTTAATGATCTTATATCCTAAAACAACTACTAATAAGATAACAAAAAATATTAGATAGAGTTTCATCTGCATATATTTATTTTTATCTGCTTCTATTTTTATCTCTAGTTTTTTAAGATCTATCTCACCCTCATAGAGTAGTCTTCCTATATTTTCAGATATTCTTGTAAAATATGCAGGTAGAGTTTTGTAGTATCTTCTTACCTTTTTTGCTGCTTTTAGAAAACCTTTTACATTTTTTGCTTTTTTAAGATGATCTCTAGTTGATAGTAGTTTATTTATATATTGTGTCATAGATAAAAGCTCTAGTAGTTTAGGTTTTATATCTATAACCTCTAGTGAAAATGAATCTTTGTTTTTTACTACATATTTAACTTTTTTTATAGTATCTTGATGCCCAGCAATATTTAAAGCTATAACTCTTTTAAGAGTCCCACCATGTTCTAATACATCTAATGAGTGATTTATAGTATCTATTGTTTTTTTTATTTTACCTATAACCATATCTCTTGATCTTTGAGATGTAGTTGTAGTTGCTAATTCATGAAATAAAGCTCTAACTTTTAATATATCGTAAGATATAAACTCACCAATAGTAATCTTTGCTTTTAGATTATTTGTCTCTTGATCTAATTGTGTTACAAGATTCATAAATATTTTATTTAGTGAAAATAGAGATATAAATCCAAATAAAAATATTGCAATAAGTAATATTAGCTTTTTGTATGTATTGTTTTGTTTTTCTATCTTCATATATTATCTAAACCCATATTTTTTCATAATTTTAATACCATCTTTAGAGGCTGCAAATTTCATAAAATCTTTTGCAATTTCTGGATGTTTTGAGAATTTAAGTAGATTTAATACAAGTCTCTTTTTTGTAGCGATTTTATGATCTATTTCAACTATATCAATCTCCTTGCTATTTTCAGGCCAAAATGCTGTAGCTCTCCAATTTATTGTCATATCTACTCTTTTTTCTATTAATGCTCTATTTAGGTTTCTTGAGTCTGTTCCAATCTCAACAGCTAGATCGTAAGCATCTTCAAAAAAATCTTCCCCTTTATATTTAATAAGAAGGTTTTTAGTGATTTTCCCTATACTTCCACTTTTAGGATTACACAATATTGTTACAATATTTTCATCTAATAAACTATCAAGTTTACTGATATGTTTAGGATTCCCTTTTTGAACAAATATTGCAGCCTGATTAAAACCTATATAAACTCCATCTAAAAGATAACCCTCTTTTAAGTGTTTTTTTCTATATGATTCAGAACCAGGAAGATATAGATCCCCCTCTTTAGAAAAGCTTAATGATTGGTAAAGATCTTTTGAACCACCTTGGATGATTTTTATTGTACAGTTATGTTTTTTTTCAATTATTTTAGCCATCTCAACCATCGGTTTAACCATAGTTATTCCACAGTAAAAAAGTAGTGTTTTATTTTGTTTTGCATTTAATGTAGTAATTATCATAGATGATATTAATATAAGGAGAAAGGCTTTTTTCATTTATAATCCCTTTTTTTAGAATAATTTAGTATTATTATAACACATATAATATAAAATATTAGGGATATAATGGAACAATTAGAAAATATATATAAAAACCAAACTAAAGATATTGTCAAATATATAGATGGTAAATACAAATTAAATAGTCGCTATAAAATAGGTAAAATAATTTTATCAAACAATAATGCAATATTAGAGATGAAGGATAGAGAATCACAAAAAATATTTATCGATTTAGATCAACTAAATGGTGCATATCACAACGATATAGTTGTAACTCAGGTGATATTTCATCCAAAAGGTAAAACAAAAGCAAAAGTTATAGATGTTTTGGAATCTGCTAACAATAAAATATTAGTTTACAAAAGAGATAATAGTATCTATACAGTTAAAGAGCATCTTTGTCTGACAAATGTTAAATTTGAACTAAATGATAACGATGTTGCTGTAGTTGAGAAAAACTCTTTAGTGAAGATAATAGGGAATATTAAAGATCCAAAAATAGATGAGAAGATCTCACTTTATCTATATGGTGAGGAGTATAGATTAAATAGCTACTCTACAGTAGATATAGAGCAACCTAAACAAACAAATAGAATAGATCTTACCCATTTAGATTTTTGTACAATAGATCCAGCAACTGCAAAAGATCATGATGATGCAATATATTTTGATGAGGAAAATAGTGAACTATATGTAGCTATAGCAGATGTGAGTAGTTATGTGCAAGAGGGGAGTAGTTTGGATAAAGAGGCATATAAAAGAGCTTTCTCTATCTATCTACCAACAAAAGTATTACCAATGCTACCATTTGAACTAAGTGCAGATCTATGTTCATTGGTACCAAATAAGCATAGAAATAGTTTCGTTTTTCAGATGAAATTAGATGTTAGTAAAACTAAAGTAGTATCTAGTAAACTATTTGAAGCTATCATTGAGTCTAAAAATAAGTATAGTTATGAATATATTGATGAGGTTTTAGAAAAAGAGGATCAATCAAACTATTTTACAAAATTGTATAACATCACAAAAAGATTTAGAAAATCTAGATTAAAAAAAGGGTTTGATTTTAGAAGTGAAGAGATTAGGTTAAAATTGGATGATGATGAAAACTATAAAAGTTATAGTTTAGAGATCTCTTCACCATCACATAGTTTGGTTGAGGAGTGTATGCTCTTAGCAAATCAAGAAGCGGCAAAGAAACTAAAAAGATATGGTATATTTAGAGTTCATGAGGAGCCATCAACCACTAAGATTAAAAAATTACTAGATGATATAAATGAGTTAGGTATAAAAGCAAAACTAAAAGAGGATATACACTCAACAATATTAGAGGTACAAAAACAATCTCGATTAGTTGGTTTAGAAGCAGAGATAGATCAGCTTATCATCCAATCTCAACAGCAAGCATACTATAGCAATATCAAAAATGAACATTTTGGATTAGGATTTAGTAACTATTCACATTTTACTTCACCAATTAGAAGATATTCAGATCTTGTATTACATAGGATATTAAAAACAAAAAATATACCTGAAAATATAGAAGAGATCTGTGAAAAGATAAGTGATACAGAGAGAAAGATAAATAATCTTGTGTGGGATTATGAAGATAGAAAATATGCAAGATATTTAGATAAAAATATAGGTAAGAATTATATTGGTAAAATTGTAGATACAGATAATGGTATAGTTAAATTAGATGATAGAAAGATAAAAGGTGCAAGGGTATATGTAGAAAACTATTCGGGGGAAAAGTTATTTACAAAAGTTGAGATAAAAATAACTAAAAGTGATATTATTAGTAAAAAAGTGATAGGATCTATAATAGGATTGGTTAAAGATTAACAATACTATCTTATTGTTTCTTATTGTTACACATCATATTGTGTAAATATACTAAATATCTATATAAATAGCTTTATGTAAGTTAATATTTAACGATAATTAGATATTATTTGCTTAATTATAGTCTATTATTTTGTATAATAATTAAGACAAAAAAGGGGAGAAAATGGAACATATGGATTTTGCACATCCTTATTTTGGTGCATTTATAATGTTTTTAATGACATTTGGAGCATTTATTGCAACAACAATGCTATCGAGATATGTTGGTGGTAAACTAGCAAGAAGAGATACTGAAAAACTTAAGTGTACACTTTATGAGTGTGGACCAGAGGTTACAAAACAACCAAATACAATATCTGTACAGTTTTACCTAATGGCACTTTTATTTATTCTATTTGATGTGGAGATTATATTTATGTTTCCATGGGCAGTAGATTTTAAAGTATTAGGTATGTTTGGTTTTATTGAGATGATATTATTTATCGTTTTATTAGCGATTGGATTTGTATATGCATGGAAAAAAGGAGCACTTGAATGGCACAGCATAAAGTAGACTATTTAGCAGATGGTGGAACACCTGTAAAGCTAACAACAGTTGATAAAATAGTAAATTTTGGACGAAGTAATTCACTTTGGCCAATGACTTACGGACTAGCATGTTGTGCTATTGAGATGATGGCAGCTGGTGGATCAAGATTTGACTTTGATAGATTTGGTACTATCTTTAGAGCATCTCCAAGACAATCAGATGTTATTGTAGTTGCAGGAACTTTGACAAAAAAACATGCAGAGTTTATGAGAAGACTATATGATCAGATGCCAGATCCAAAATGGGTTATATCTATGGGAAGTTGTGCAAATACTGGTGGTATGTTTAATACATATGCAACAGTTCAAGGTGTAGATAGAGTTATACCAGTTGATATCTATCTTCCAGGTTGTGCCCCACGACCAGAAACATTACAATATGCATTGATGATGTTACAAAGAAAAATAAGAAGAGAGCCAGCAGGTATGGCTCAAAGAGCAAAGAGGTTAATATAATATGAGAGCATATAAACCAAAAAATGATGTACAAAAAAAGTCTTACTACAGTGATAGATTTTATATAACACCAACATTAGCAAAAACATCTATCTATAACGATTCTGTTTTAGCTCAAGATGTTTCTAGTTTATCAAATGTAGTTAATATATTAGATTCATATATCCAAGCTGATCATTTAGTAATTATTATTGATCCTACAGATAATGTAAAAGCTATTAAACACTTAAAAGAGATAAGAGCTTACGATTTTATGATGGAACTTACAGCTGTTGATTATATAGCTTCAAAAGGTGGTTTTGAGATAGTTTATGAGATGTTATCTACATCTAAACATAAAAGAATCAGAGTAAAAGCATTTCTAAAACAAGGTGAAGCGATAGAGACAGTTGAACCACTATTTAGAATGGCAGATTGGTCGGAGCGAGAGATGTACGATATGTATGGTGTTGTTGCAAACAACCATCCAAATCTAAAAAGAATCCTTATGCCAGATGATTGGAACGATCATCCACTTCTAAAATCTTACCCACTAGAGGGTGATGAAGCTGCTTCATGGTATGAAGTTGATAAGATTTTTGGTGAAGATGCAAGAGATATAGTTGGACCTGAGTTAAGAGATGCAGCTTGTGTTGATAGATACGATACAGAGCGTTTTGCAAGACTTGGACATGAGGTACCAAAAGGTGTGAAAATAAGTGAAGGTGAAGAGCCTGATACACCTATTAGATACCAAGAAGAGGGTGGAGTACAACTGTTTGGTAAAAAACTTGTAACTCCATTTGATGAGATAGAATCAGTAACATTGAAAGAGAGAAGATAGATGCAAGTTAAAAATAGATTAAAACCTTTCTTTGAAAATATCACTTTTGAGAGAGAAGATAATACAATGGTGGTAAACTTTGGACCACAACATCCATCAGCTCACGGTCAGTTAAGACTTATGCTTGAGCTTCAAGGTGAAGAGGTTGTAAAAGCTTATCCAGATGTTGGATACCTACATAGAGGTATTGAAAAAATGGGTGAAAATATGATCTATAATGAGTTTTTACCAACTACAGATAGAATGGATTATATCGCTTCCTCTTCAAACAACTACGGATATGCACTTGCAGTTGAAAAACTAATAGGTGTTGAGGTTCCAAGACGAGCAGAAGTTATTAGAACTATGCTTTTAGAGTTAAATAGAATCATATCTCACCTTTTCTGGCTAGCAACACATGCACTAGATGTTGGAGCTATGTCAATTTTCCTATATGCATTTAGAGAAAGAGAATTTGCAATGGATCTTATGGAAGATTATTGTGGAGCAAGACTTACTCATAGTGCTATTAGAATTGGTGGAGTGCCATTAGATTTACCTGAGAGATGGTGTACAGATCTTGAAGCATTTATGAGTGTTTTAGAATCTCAAATACCAATCTATGAGGGTCTTTTAACAGAAAATAGAATCTGGAGAATGAGACTTGAAGAGGTAGGTGTAATATCTCCTAAACTAGCAAGAGAGTGGGGAGTAACAGGTATCGCTTTAAGAGGTAGTGGTGTTAAATGGGATTTAAGAAAAGAGATGCCTTATGGTCTTTACCCTGAGCTTGATTTTGATATTCCAGTTGCAAATACTTGCGATTCTTACGGTAGATATAAGTGTTATATGGCTGAGATGTATGAATCTATGAAGATACTTAGACAATTAGTTGTTATGTATAAAGATACAGATTCTCAGATTATGGCACATAGCCCTGAGTATATCTCATCTTCTAAAGAGGAGATGATGACACAAAACTACTCATTGATGCAACATTTTGTACTTGTAACTCAAGGTATGAGACCACCAGTAGGTGAAGTATATGTAGCAACAGAATCACCAAAAGGTGAGTTAGGTTTCTATATAGTTTCAGATGGTTCACCATACCCATACAAATTAAAATGTAGAGCTCCATCTTTCTGGCATACAGGACTTTTAGCAGATCTACTTCCAGGTTGTCAGTTAGCTGATGTTGTTACTATTATTGGTAATTTAAATATTGTATTTGGGGAGATTGATAGATAATGAAAAGATATGATCTAAGAGAATTAAATGCAGATTTTATGCCAAGAATGGTTGAGCTAATTAAAACAGATATTAAAGATGGTGAAAATGCAATTTTCCTATTTGAGATAGGTGATTTTTCTGCTATTCAAGCAACAGCAGATATGGTAAAAGAGAACAACTGGACACTTATGAACTCATTAAAATTTAATGAGGTAGATTGGACAATTGTTGTTAAAAAAGAGGCACCAGCATCGCAAGAGATAGATACTGAAGAGGAAAAAGAGAGCAAATAGCTTTTCTAAGGATAAATTTTGAGTAAAGTATATTTTTCAAATTGGCAAGGTGAGATTGTAGATAATAGAGGCAAATCAGTTGATGATTGGGCTGAAGCATCTGCAAAATTTCCTATCAATTATAATAAAGAATTATCAACAAAAGCATTTGTAGGTTGGGATGGTTTTGCACTATTTCAAGAGGATGTAGATGTTGTTAAACTTGCACTAAATTATGCTAGACAATATCAAGAGTATAGTGAAGCTTGTGGGAAATGTACACCTGGTAGATGGGGTGGACAGATCCTATATGATATGTTAGATAAAATTGCAAGAGGAGAGGGGCAATATAGTGACCTAGATCATATTAAAGAGGTTAGTTCTACTATGACAACTACCTCTAAATGTGAGATAGGTAAAACTGTGCCTGTGCCAATAGTGGGTATGATTGAATCTTTTGAGGATCAATTTATTACTTTAATAGAGGAACAAAAAAAATCACCATGGTATGATCTAGAAGATGATAAGTATATCGCAAATGTAACAGCACCATGTACAGATATGTGTCCAAGTCATGTTGATATTCCTGGATATATTGAGGGTGTAAGGGAGTTTGATTTTGAAAACTCTTTAAAAGCTACACGTTCAACTATGCCATTAGCTCATGTGTGTGGAAGAGTTTGTCCACACCCATGTGAAGATGCATGTAGAAGAGCAAACTTAGATGAAGCTGTTTCAATTATGGAGCTTAAAAGAATAGGTGCAGACTATGAAACAGATCATGAACTAGAGTGGTTCCACCCTGTAAAACCTAAAAAACCTAGAAACGATGGTAAAAAAGTTGCAATTATTGGAGCTGGACCTGCAGGTCTTACAGCTGCATATTATCTTGGACTTGAGGGTATTGCTGTTACTATTTTTGAAGAGTTACCAGTGCTTGGTGGTGAGGTTGCTGTTGGTGTTCCAGAGTATAGAATGCCAATAGATAAATACAACAAAGATATTCAACTTGTAGCTGACTTACCATCTGTTGAGATTATCACAAACCACAGAGTAACAGCAGATAGATTAAAAGAGATAGAGGAAGAGTTTGATGCTACACTTTTAGGTTTTGGAGCAAGACTTTCAAAAGCTGTAAGATGTAAAAATGAACGACCAGAGATCAATGGATACTGGGGTGCTATCTCTATGCTAGATAAGGTAAACCTATGGCACAAATATAGAATAGGATCACCTGCTAGTGAAGATCTAAAAGGTAAAACTGTTGTTTGTGTTGGTGGTGGATTTACATCTATGGATGTTGTTAGATGTTCAATTCGTGAGGGTGCAAAAAGAGTTATTATGTTGTACCGAAGAGATGAAAAAACTATCATTAGAAATACAACTCTTGAGGAGTACACAGAAGCTGTTGAAGAGGGTGTTGAGTTTATCTTCTATAGTGCTATTGAAGAGATATTTACAGATGAGAATGATAACCTTACTCATATGCTTGTAAATCAATATGAGTTAGTGCCTGATCCAAATGGAGGTCGTGCTCAGCTTGTAAAAAGAGAGGGTGAAGATATGACTATTGAGTGTGATTATCTTATCCCTGCTGTTTCACAAGCACTTGATACACAGATTTTACCAGAGGATTGGAATCTTGAGATGACATCTTGGAACTCAATTGCAACCAATGGTAAAGATTATATGACAAGCAGAGAAGGGATTTTTGCAGCTGGAGATTGTGAGTATGGTCCTATGACTATTGTAAATGCAGTTGGTCAAGCAAAAAGAGCAGCTTCGGTTATAAGTAGATATATCTATGATGGTAAAATAACACTTACAGATGAAGAGATTATGGAAGATCATATGAATCGTCTAAAAGTTTATAATAAAAAAGAGAAGATCACAAACTGGATGCCAGGACTTCCAAGAGAAGTAAGTGAAAAACTTGAAACTGAAGTTAGAAAAGATAATAACAAAGAGGTAAATCTAGGGTTTACTGCCCAAGAAGCAGCAGCAGAAGCTGAGCGTTGTATGAGATGTTATTATCTGGGGATGGTGGCAGTATGAGTGAACGAATAATTCATAGAGGTAAAACTCTACAAATAACTATAGATGGTAAAGTTTGTAGTGGTACTTATGGTCAAACTATCCTTGAGATAGCAAGAGAGAATGATATCTATATCCCAACTATGTGTTACTTAACAAAAGTATCACCAATAACAGCATGTAGAATGTGTGTTGTAGAGGTTGAGGGTGTAGATGGTACTGTTTTATCTTGTCAAGAGAAAGCTGTAGATGGTGCTGTTATCACTACAGATAATAGTGAACTTTATAGACATAGACAAAATATTATGAAGATGTATGATGTAAATCATCCTTTACAATGTGGTGTTTGTGATAAATCTGGTGAGTGTGATCTACAAAACAAAACTTTAGAGTTTGAAGTGAGCTCTCAAGAGTTTGCTGCAAAAGATCTAAAAAGAAAGAAAAAGTCTTGGGGTATTTTAGGATATGATCCAAGTCTATGTATTATGTGTGAAAAGTGTGTACATACATGTAATGAGGTAATTGGAGCAGCTGCACTATATATAAAACCAGGTGGATATAAATCTACTATTGATATGAAATTTAGTAGATGTGAGCAGTGTGGAGATTGTATCTCTGTATGTCCTGTTGGAGCTTTGGTATCAAATGAGTTCAAATACACATCAAATGCATGGGAAGCTAAAAAAATACCAGCATCATGTGCTCATTGTAGCAGTGGTTGTTCACTATACTATAATGTAAAACATGCAGGTTCATCTGATCCTTTTGGTAAAAAGATCACAAGAGTAACAAACGATTTTGAATTTTCAGCACTTTGTGGAGCTGGTAGATTTGGATTTGGGTTTGAGAATAAAGCTAATGGTAAAGATGAAAAAGCATTTGCAAAAGCTATAGATGCTATTAAAAATGCAGATACAATTAGATTTAATTCTTTGATTACAAATGAGGAAGCAAAAGCTCTACAAATACTAAAAGAGACTATTGGTATAAAACTTGTAAATGAAGATGCAAAAGATTATCAAAATTTCTTGAAAAACTATTCATCAATCACTGGAAAAAGTTTATATAGTGGATCAAATGCAACTATTGCACAAAGTGATGCTATTATTATGGTTGGTACTAGAATAAGTAGAGATAATCCAGGTGTAAAATATGCAACAAATATAGCTACAAAAAAACAAAGAGCTCAATTTATATATATGCATCCAATAGATGATATTGCATTACAAAACAAATATACTCAATTTGTAAAATATGAAGCTAGTAGTGAAGAGGGTGTTTTAGCACTTCTTGCATCTTATCTTATAAAAGATGTTCCAGATGAATTAAAATCATATTTTGATGATCTTGATATTGGATATTTAAGTGGTGAGAGTAGTGTTGGTGAAGAGGAATATGAAGCTATTGTTAAAAAATTAATTCGTAGAAAAAATAAAACTTTAGTGATAGGTTCTGATCTTTATGGACATAAAAATGCTGCAAATATTGCTAAAATAGTTGGACTTATTGATAGATGTACAGATTTTAATGTAGTTATTATCCCATCACAAACAAACACTTTAGGTGTAAGTTTGATATGTGATCTTGATGATGAGATCGGTTCAAATGTAGTTGGATACAATGCTAATGGTGACTTTATAATCTCAAGTGATGGTAGTGGAGATCTTCAAGTACCAGCATTAAATCAGCAAGAGGGTACATTTACATCTATAGATAAAAGAGTATTAAATACAAATGTAGCTTTAGAGTTTGATGGATATTGTTTAAATGATATTGTAAATCAATTTTTAGAGATAAAAGTTGATAATACTATTGACTATACAGCTATTTTACCAGAAGATAAAGGTTTCAAAGCTATAAATTTTGATGACCTTGACAATGGGTATGATAAGTATGGAAATGACCTTAGAGGTTATCATTTAGATATTAAAGATGTTGATGTTAAAATATCATTAGATGAAGTATCAGATATAAATACCTATAATGGTACTGTTGTATATAGATGTGAACCGTTACATCAGTTCAATACAAATACAGCAAAATCATTACTTCTTCAAACGAATAAAAGTGTAAGAGGAAGTTTATCTTTTGCAACAGCTGCAAAGATAAAAGAGGGTGATACAATAGATATAACTTATAATGGATCAACAACTAGAAAAAAATTCAAGATCGATCCAACAATAAAAGGGACCATTGCTCTTTATCCAACATTTGATGATGGAATAAATAGCGATCCAATCCCTTTAGGTTATAGATTTAAACAAGTACAAATAAAAAAGGTTGAAGTATAATGGCAAATATGATAAATATAACTATTGACGGAAAGCAATGTACAGTAAAAGAGGGTGAGTTTATTTTAAATGCAGCTAGAGCAAATGATATTTTTGTTCCTGCTATTTGTTATCAAACTAAATGTTCACCAACTTTAGCTTGTAGATTGTGTTTGGTTGAAGCAGATGGGAAGCAGGTATATGCTTGTAATGCAAAATCAAAAGATGGGATGAATATCACAGTAAATACTCCAAATATAGAGAAAGAGAGAAGAGCTATAATGGAGGTTTATGATGTAAACCATCCATTACAGTGTGGTGTTTGTGATAAGAGTGGAGAGTGTGAGCTTCAAAACTATACACTTTATATGAATGTAGATAAGCAAAACTATGCAGTAAGAGATGTACATAGACCTACAACAAATTGGGGTGTTATGAACTACGACCCAGGTTTATGTATAGTTTGTGAAAAGTGTGTAACTGTATGTAAAGATATGATAGGTTCAAATGCTCTAAGTACTGTAAAAAGAGGAGCTGATGCTCTAAGTGCTGATTTTAAAAAGAGTATGCCAAAAGATGCTTATGCTATGTGGAATAAATTAAATAAAAATTTAATTGGTTTTGATGAGTCTAGCTGTATCGATTGTGGTGAGTGTATAGAGGTTTGTCCAGTTGGTGCATTAGTTAGTTCTGATTTCCAATACCAATCAAATGCTTGGGAACTTACAAAAATACCTGCAGCAAATCCATATTCTTCAGATTGTAGCTTTTTATACTATGAGGTTAAACATCATAGTATTGAGAAAAATACAGAGGAAAAAATATATAGAGTAACAAATGAATCACACTATAGTTCACTAAGTGGAGCTGCAAGATTTGCTTTTGATTATTCAAATAGAGCTAGCAAAGATGAATCAAAATTTGCAAAAGCTGTAGATGCAGTGAAAAATGCAGATACTATTTTATTTAACTCATTTATTACAAATGAAGAGGCTAAAATACTTCAACTACTTAAAGAGAAAACTGGTGCAAAACTAGTAAATAATGATGCATTAAGATTTAAAAACTTTATGGATAGTTATTCAAAAACTACTGGTTCATCTTTATATAATAGTACTTTAGAAGATATTCATAACAGTAACTTTTTAGTATCTGTTGGATCTTACTTAAAATCTGATGCACCAGCAGTTAAATATGCATTTAACAATGCAATTACTATGAATAAAGGTGCAGGATTGTATTTCCATAGTATGGGTGATACACATATTGAAGGTTTTGGTAAGAAGGGTAAAAATATTGAGACTATTATTAATAAACCTTTAAGTGAAGATGCAATCTTATACTTTATCCTTGATCAATTTGGTAAAGATCTACCAGAAGATATAGAGAGCTTTTTAGCATCTCAAAGAGAAAATAGAATAAAAACTGTAACTGAAACTATAAAAGAGAAAGTTGAAGAGAAAACTGTAGATCCAGAAACTGGTGAAGAGAAAACTACAACTA
>Ga0256828_1001550_pt1 | contig 14212 bp, 10 predicted proteins | sample CV88metaG_FD_185993 | JGI IMG/M metagenome (GOLD analysis project Ga0256828, IMG submission 185993) | Hydrothermal vent microbial communities from East Pacific Rise, Pacific Ocean - CV88 | ecosystem: Environmental > Aquatic > Marine > Hydrothermal vents | place: Pacific Ocean: East Pacific Rise...
AAGTGGATTATGACGCAATCAATGCCTTTACCCTAGACCATCACCGTCAAGAGGAGATTTACGACCATCAGGGACGACGCTGGGTCAATGACTCCAAAGCCACCAATCTTGACGCTGCCATTCAAGCGGTTAAAACCTATGAAGATAGGTTTATTCACCTTATCGTCGGGGGGAATGATAAGGGAGCTGACCTCAGCCCCCTGTTTGAGCTAATTGCCAACAAAGAAGTCCATCTCTACACCATCGGAGCCAACAGTGACAAACTTGCCAAGCTTGCCAAAGCGTTTCATATCACCTTTACCCCCTGCAAGACACTGGAAAATGCCATCAATACCATCGCCCAAACACTTACCCCAGATCAAGTCGCCCTACTCTCTCCAGCGGCTGCCAGCTTTGACCAATTCAACTCCTACCAACACCGTGGAGAAGAATTTTTAAAATTTGTCAAAAATATCAAATAATTTAAGAATATTTTAAGTTTAAGTGGCTATAATTTCAGCCACTTCAAACAAGAAGTACTACTTAAACGTGGCTCCATAGCTCAGTTGGTAGAGCAAAGGATTGAAAATCCTTGTGTCGGCGGTTCGATTCCGTCTGGCGCCACCACTTATTTAAATAACTTCAAATTTTAATTAACCATTTCAACAAACTCTTGATCTAAAAATATTTCATTTTCTAATAATGGTATTAATACCTCATCAGCATAAGCACACTCAGCCCTTTTCTTGCCTTGTTTAATTTGTCGCTCTTTTCCTGCCATAATTGGTGTATGTCCAAAATCATTTTTTATCGCTTCGACCATCACTTTATATCCAGCTTTCCAAGCATCAATGTTTTCAAAATTTACTTTAAATGCTTTAAGTATCTCTATTCCTGCATGGTCAAAATCCCCCCAAAAGTAGACAGGGAAATTAGCCTCATTCTCTTTATAAAACCACTCTTGAAAGTGCTGAAAACTCTTCTGTATATCTTTGGACTCAACAGAGAAGTACATTTTACTTCCTCTACGGTGTCGTATTCTTTTTGCACTTGCTTTAAAACCTGAGGCATAGACAATGACCGTATGATTAAAGGCTTTAGCTTCACTCTCACAGGCTTCATAAAAGGTATCTTGATTTTCAATAAATAGCACCTGTTCAATAATAGGGCTTTGCAGATGAATCAAAAGGCTAATGGGCATATCTTCCAAACCAAAATACTCTTTGAATGTTTCATGCTTATCCAATACTTTAGAGAGTCCCCAAAAACATCTGGCACTCTCTTTTCTTGCCGATTTGGACTTAGGTTCATCTACCCACTCTAAAAGTCGCTCGACTATCTCCTCTTCACTTTTACTTTTGATTGTTATAGGGTTTCTTTTTAAAAGTTCTAAAAGCTGTTTATCCTTTATATCATACCTATCTAACGCCTCTAGCCAAGCATCCTCAAGCTCTTCTCTTCCATAAAATACTCTTAGCACTTCTTCAAAATCAGCATTAAAAATGAGCTTAGCTTTTCGTTCTACCAAAGGTAAAAAAGATGCTTTTTTACTTTGCTTTAATGTAAACAGACCCAGCTTTACCAACGTTAATATTCTCTTTTCTAACACTATATCTTCATCCACACTGCTGGGTGAGAAGAGTTCAGGAAACTCTTTTTCATTAATGGCAATAGAGAGACTGTTTTTCCGTTCTAACATAGGTTGAACATCAAGCTTATCTAAAATTTTATGCAAAACTTTCGCAATGGATAGATCACTTAACAGCAACTCAAAATCATCTCTCATAACGCTCATCTGCCTCTTTTTCTATTGCTTCCCACAGTGTCTGCTTTTTTGTCTCGATTAGCTTTTTAATCTCCACATGATTAAACGATTTAAACTCAACAAAGGTGGTATAGTCTAACTGACCATTTTTAGCACCATGGAGCGGAGCTTGAACAATATGGTAATTGGAAGAATCCATGTCTAAAAAAGAGCCTACTTGCTTGGTCGGCATGGCACAGATAACTTGAAAATCTAACGTATCGGTCAAATAGCTCAAAATCTCTTTGGAGCGTTTCTCATTTAACTTTAAAAAACTCTCATCAATAATCGCTGTCTCCAAAGCGTTTCCTCGTGACTCTTTTGACTTAAGCGAAGATTGTAAATTCAGTGAACGGATAATATAATAAGAGGTTTCACCTTGACCTCCTGAGTTTTTACCGTTACGACTTAGACTAATCTCTTTGCCATCTACAAACTGAACAATGTCATAGTTGGCATAATTCCGATAGTCTGAGATCCTTCTGAGTTCTAAAAGGTGCTTATCGGTATCCATAAAAAGTTTAAACAAATGCTCTTTAACTTCACTTGCCTCCTCTTTCATTACCTCTCCAAAAAGGTCATTAGAGGTAAAGGCATTCTTACTCTCATAAATGGTTTTAAAGTACTCTTTGTACTCCATCAACTCTTTATCGGCTTTAAGACGTTTAATTTTATAGACCTCATTACCAAAGCGATGCCCTTTTAACGTACGGTTTAGTTCATCTATATAGCTTTCACCCTGTTTAATATTGATGTATATCGCTTGACAAAAATCGTTAATAAAAACTTCATTAAACTTATTTTTTGCCTTGGCTATCTTCTCTCTGTACTCAAAAAGTGTCGAGCGTTTCAACCGTGAAACCTCCTCCTCTGTAGAGCCTTTTAACTCAACGAGTTCTTTGAACTGTGCCACATTAGCAACCAACTCTTGATAGCTTAACATATAGGTCAAATGCACCTTGGAACTGCTTAAACATTCATCTTTATAAGCGACTCTAAATGCCAGCCACAAATTTCCTACAACATGTTGAATACTTTTTGGCTCAAACAACTCTTCTTTTAGATGAACCAATGCCTTTAAACTTAGTAAATACGCTTCTAACCCTCTGCTCTCATTTCTATAAAGAAGATAAATTTCACTTAACTTTTCAGCCTCATTTTCTACCTGTTCTTCTCGTCTTTGCAACTCACTGTAATAAGTAGAGAGAATAGTGTTTTTATTTTTTACAAACTCTTCAACTGCACCCAACTCTTTTAAAAGAGGCGTTACCTCTGCTTCTAATCTACTGCTCCTTTCCGTTAAGCGTGTAATCTCTTCATGGATCTTTTCAATATCGCTGGTATCCATAAGAGATTTTTGTTGATGCAACGTATGATAAAGGTTAAATGTCTCCAACAAGGGTGTTGTGCTACTATGGGTTTTAAAAAGTTCTTTAGCATCTTCCAAACGCTCTAAGCTACGTACTACGGAATCCATAATGCCTTGCTTTGTTAACGCATCATTTATCTTCTCTTTAATCTTAGTATACTCTGCTCGTAATTGCTCCAAAGTCTCCTCTCTTGCTTTCTCTCCAAAAACAAACTTTTTATCTTTTAAGAGACAAGAGAACATCAGGTTATTGCTCGATGCTTTTCCATCTATGGTCAAACCTCGTTTTGCTTTTCGCAACGCTTCCGTGCTTTCAATGCACAAAACATTCCCATAAGAGGAGATAAGGTAGGCTTCCACCACCTCATCACCAATCGTTAACCGTTTTACAATAGAGTCATTATCAAGAGCCTTTCCACGATAAGAAATCTCTTTAAGTACTTTTGTGCCTTGTATGATTTTGAGCTTTGATTTCTGCTTTTTGACACACTCTATCGCCTCTTTTTCATACGCACCATCAACCAAAACAGCAAAACGATTGTTGGCTAAAAACCCCTCTATGGCTTCCCCCCAAGTTTCATCTTTGAGTTCAACAAACTCATAAAGCATTCGTGCATTGGCTTTGGGTAAAAACTGTTTTAACTCTTGATAAGCTTTTAAAATAGTGTGAGGAGCATAGGCTTTATTTTTTTCAAGATGCTCTATCTCCCAAGAGAGTTCATCCCTCTGTTTAGCACCTTCACTTATCAGCACATTAATCTGAGTAAGGTCATTTTTTAACTGCTCTTTACGTTGTCCATACGCTTTATTGTCTATGACTTGAGCATAAATAACCGACAGATTAACAAAGTTCTCTTCTAAATCCTCTAGTTTTGATTTTAGCTCTAAGTCATCTATCTCTATATTGACTGCCAATACATTGGAAGTAAAGACTTTCAACTCTTCATAAAATTTTTCCAAAAGTTCACAAAGGTCAGCATAAGCTTCTCCATGGATAAAAATAGTACTTAACCCTTTTCTATGGTTCTCTAACTCCCGTATGTTTTTTGAGAAATTATCTCTTAATACGTTAAAGTCTTTCTTACTTTTTTCAATATCTTTTTCAATGCTCTCTAATTGTGCTATTTTATCATTACCCGCACTGTTGTTTATGAGTTCTCTCAACGTCGTATCATTTAAGGTTTTCTCTTTCTTTAACGCCTCTAAACGGTTAGATAATGTTCGTGCTTCTTGTTCTTTTTTTCTATACTCTTTCTCTCTCTCCTCTATTTTCTTTTTCTGAACCAATACTTTGTAGACTCTATACGTATAGTGTTGCTCCAAATTCTCAAACCATGAAGCCAATAGGTTTTCTAAACTTTGATTGACCGAGCCAAGTGCTAAGACAGCCTCTTCAACCTCTTTGGCATCTTTTTCCAGTTTGTCCAAAGCACGAATGGCATCGGAGAGTTTTTCAACCTCCCCTTTCATATCTTTTAACTCCAAAAACTCCCGTCGGACAAACTCATTGATATTCTCTACAGGTTTGGCATGAATAAAATTGGTAAACGCTCTAGCAGCTTTTTCCGAAGAGATTTTATTGGTTCTCTCTTTGCCCCAAAGGTGTCCATAGAGGGTATTAAGATAATCCGTTTTTCCATTACATTTTATGATATTCTCTTTTTTGTACTGAGTGGTCAACTGTTTGTAAAGCTGAATATGGGTGTAGACCTCCCCCTCTTTACTCTTTAATGTATCAAGGTTTAATGCCACACCATTCAAAACAAAAAATTCTATATTATTAAGCAAAGGAGTACTCTCGCCATTGCGTATCTCTAACGTAGAGTACGCCGAGATCAATGCTGTAAAAATCTTCTTTTTCTCTTTTTTTGATGACTCAAATACTACAGCAATGGTACTGACACAACCATCTGGTCGAGCAAATTTAAATCGGTCTTCTCCTAAGAAATATCCCTCTACTGTTCGATACTCTTTATCTCTCTTTTTATTTTGAGCCTCATCTTGTCCTGCGTTATAAAGGACGATGTTTTTCTTCGCACCTGTCATAACGGTCTGTATGGCATCGAGCATGGTACTTTTACCAACGCCTGTCTCACCTGTTAGGAAGACCAAATTCCCAAACAGATACTCTTTATTTGGTAAATTTGCCCAATTAATGGTAATGAGTTTTTTAATCTTCATGGAGCAACTCCTTCTCTAAAAACGGTGCCAACATCTCAGGTAAAATAATCTGTTTAATATAGGGTCTTATAATCAGTGGTCTGTCCTCATCCTCAAAAACCCCTTTGGCAAACTTAACAGCTCGAAGTCGATGCAGTGTACGCAACGACTCCTCTCGGCTGGTTTTATTCTCGGTAGGTTCATACCCTATGGAGGTTGCTAACATGGTGTTAAACTCTTCCAAATCCACCTCCACACTGGCATCATCTAAAATTTTCCCTTCGCTTAACTTTTGATTGTATAAAATGGTCAACGCTAGAAGATAGGCACTCTCTTCGGTTGAAAAACGCATCGAAAGAGCTGACTTCACCTCTCCCTCATCACGCTGCTTAGGGGTATCAGAACTCGGAGCATAAAGACGTACCGAATAGAGGTCTTCATCATGCACCACAGCAATATTAATCAAATTCAAGTAATCAATTACGATGGATTCTAGGCGAACAAAATTATCATAGTACCTCTCTTCTATCTTTTTATCTTCTCGACAAATAACCCCATTTTCAAGCAGATAGGTGACCAATTCTTGGAAATCTTCAATATCCAGTCCTACCTGATGTACCTCATCGACCACACTGTTATAGATATTTTTACTCATTATTTACCTCTTATGTTCATCTTCTTTTTTTCAATAATATACTCATCACTCTCAAAATAGATATTTTTAACCCTTTTATTGGTGGCTTGAAACCTATAATTTTCTCGATTTCGATACATAATATCGGTAGAGTAGAGTGCTATCAACAGATCTTTGGGTTCAGCTATTTTAAAGATGGTATTACTTATTTGACTGCTGGTTTCAAAATGTCTATCAATAAAGGTTCGTATCTCTTCTTGGCTAAAGTTAAATGCCTGATGCTTACGCTGTTCAAACTGGCTCTGTATATAGACCTCTTTGGGGATGCTCTGATTCTCTGTTAAAAAGGTACTCTTCTGCTCTTTTTTCTGCTTCTTACGGACAACCACCGAAGAGAGATGCAAAATCTTTAAATTGGGAAAAGAGAACTTTTGACCAATCTTATCAAGAAGCTCCTTTTTCTCTTCGCTATTTTTTCCTCTTAACACTTCTGCTATTTGAGTCACCTCTCTGTTTTTATTTAAAATCAAAGAGTTGGTTTGACGAAAAATAATCTCCCCGCGTTGCACATAGGTTGAAATTTCATTTTTCAGTTGAGGTAGTTTACTGTCACACGCGTTAATCAGTCGGTCTTGAATCGCGTATAAAATATTGCGTAAGGGATTCTCTCTTTTCCTATACGCAGGAACAAGATGTATCAGTTTCTTTTCACGTAACTCCAACTGGGGATCATCAAGCAGTTCATTAATCAGTTTCATAATGACCAATCTATGTCGATTGGCTGAATCTTCACCAAACTTTACTGCCAAGTCGGTGGTAAATTTCTCCTCTAAAAAACCTATAAACTTTCCACTCGCTTGTGATATATCTTTAATCGCCAACACCATCAAAAGATTCTTCTCTTCTTTTAAGTCATTAATGTTATCCGTCAAGTCTGAGACAATATGTTTGGAGAAGTTCATGGCATCTAGTAAATCGTAAGGGTCATTACTCTTCTGATAAGACGCTAAAAGAGAACGCGTACTTCGTACATTTCTTTGGCGTATGTTTAAGTTCTCTTCATCACTCATACTGGCTAACATCTGAGCCATTTTTTTACCATTTTTAGTAAAATTAAAGGTCTTAATGGAGAGTCCTCGATTGGTAACAAATGCCACCCAGCCACAATCAATCAAACGCTTAATGATATAAGTACTTTTATCTCTATCGTTCTCTAAAGAGATTTCCTCTTCCTCATTTTCCCAAGAAATTTCTTGTAAAATACGCAAAATTATTTTTATAACCGTTCGTCTATCTAAAATTTCTTCTGAGGAAAAATCATCCCCATACGTTGTATTATAAAGGGAGACAATAACTTGTTCTATCACTTTTCCATTTTTACCAGAAAGAGGAGAGAAAAAATCAGGGCTTGTTTCTGTAATAAGCATGGTGTACCTCTTAAAAAGATTTTAGTATATCAAAAAAAATCTTTTTTTCAATTTATCCTGCTTTAATTTAATATTTTTCAACAACTTTTTCTCCAAAAACCTAAAAAATTAATAAAAAATATAAAATAATTCTATTTATTAAAAATTATTAAATATTGCATAAGATTAATAGTGTTATACTTTTTTTAACAGAAAAGATTAAAGGATACAGAATGATCAATAAAAAAACCCTTACCCTTATGATTGCGACCCTTTTTATTGGTTGTGGGACACCAGCAAACCATGAAAGCACGACAACAATAGCCAACAATGAGAAAATATCCAATACAGCCATAACACTTTCACATGAGGAGATTCTCGCGGCGATTAATCAGGCTCGTGCCAAACAGCGGGATTGTCATGATGGGTTGGGATTGGTCGGACCAGTACGTCCTTTGAGTTGGAATAATGAACTCTATGCCTCTGCCTATGAGCATAGCAATGATTTAGCTCAAAGCAATACCTTTTCACATGAAGGCTCAGGCACCTCATCGGATATTACAGGTGCCAACAACAACCGAGCCAGTCTTTTTAATGAACGCATTGAAGCCCATGGATATGTTGATTTTTATGCCATTGGAGAAAACATTGCAGGAGGACAAGAGAGCATCGAAGAGGCGATGGAGGCGTGGTTGAATTCACCCGCACACTGCACCAATATTATGAGTGATAAATACACCGAAGTAGGTGTGGCAATTGTTGTGAATCCTGATGCTGATTATGAGATCTACTGGACACAAAACTTTGGAAGCAAAAAATAATTTTGTTATACAATAGTGACTATTGTATAATGGTTTTATTTGGGTAGAGGGCGTATGGTTACGCCTCTTTTTTAGGTAAAAACTTACCACATCCTTTGGCTTCAGTGCCTCCAAAGTGTTTGATTTCTCGGGCTGTTCCATTTTCAAAAATAACCGTTCGTTGGCAATTGGGAGCCTCCACACACTTCTCGTTACTGCATCCTACATCTTCTGGTACTTGTGCCATATCTATTCCTTTGGTTTATAATTTTTATAAAAGAATCATATCCAATTTATTCTTTATGAAAAAGAAAGATCATCCCAACACCCACCAAAATCACCACATCTGCTACATTAAAGATCCCCGTACGCAGTGACCCTATCCCTATATTCATAAAATCAATCACCGCCCCATGGTTGAAAATACGATCAAGCACATTGCTGATCCCCCCACTAGCGATCAGTCCCATGGCGATAATGGTGGTTTTGGAGAGATGGGGGTGTTTGACCAGATAAAGTAACATTCCCATCAGTGCCAATGAGACCGCTACGATAAAGATCCAAAAGCGACTCCGCTCAGAGAGAGAATCTCCCATCCCCAAAAAAGCCCCACTGTTCTCAGCATAAACCCAGCGAAAAGTATCATAGAGATAGGAGATCGGCTCACCCCCTTTGAGCTGTGCCATAGCCCAGATCTTGGTGGCTTGGTCAATGCCAATAAAAAGTAGCAACACCAACAGTAGTAAACCCATATTTTTCATGAGATCTCCTTGCTTTAAAATAGAGCGTATTGTACCCTATTCTAACCCATCATTGGTATAGTATCGCTCCACACGCATGGTGGTATGTAGCTCATCCACACGATTCGAACCGTTAACATCATACGCTTTGGATTGCATGGCAATCACATTACCATCAACATCATACTGATACTCTTCAACAATGTTTTCAATATAATCACTGCAATCACCAGAGACAACATGATTCTCACTTCTGATAAGGTTACCATTGAGATCATGTGAAGAGGTGTGACTAAAATGACATGTTACATGATCGTTTTCTCTATAAATCTCCTCTTTCTCTTGCATCTCTCCCTCTTCATCATAACGATAAAGAAAGGTTCTACTGTTGTTGTATCCTTCTCCTGAAGAGCTGTATTTTTTACTAACGGTTTGGTTGTTTTCATTATAGCTCACCTCTACCATAAATTTGGAATCACTGTCATTGGAGACATAGAGAATAATGTTACCATTTTCATCGTATTCTATCTTCTCCTCTTCGGTGTTCTCCTCCGCTTGATGATCCTCCTCTTGAACCTCCTCTTCGACCACCTCATCACTCTCTTCTACCATAAGTATCTCATCAAGACTATACTCGTCTTTGCCCACTTTTATAGAGATAAGATAGCCCTCTTCATCATAGGCCAGCGTCTCATAACCAGTCATAACATTCTGTGCATTGAGACTCTCAGTACTGATATTGTTACCTTGATCATCATACTCAAAGTACTGCGTATAGTTATTGCTGGCATCCTCATAGTCCTCATACTGCTCTTCAATTTTGTTTCCCTCTTCATCGTAAACATACCGTGTAATAGAATCTCTTAGTTTCTCAACCAAGATATTACCATGAGGATCAAACAATTTCTGTGTGCTGTAAAGAAACGCTCCTGTTTGATCACTGTAGTAATGGTGATCCACCTTGGTGTAGTCCCATGCTGTCACAGATATCGTGGCATTGGCTTCCCTGCCTTGGGTACTTTTGACCTCTAAACGAATAAGATGTTTTCCCTTGCTAAAACAGTGTTCGAGAGAAGCACCCATCCCCAAGAGCTGATCCCCCTCTCGCCAAAAATAGTTGTACCCCTCCTCCTCTTGGGGGTTTAGTATTGTCACCATGAGGGTAAGGGGGGTTCCTTTCGTGATATTGCGATCCTCTTTTACACGCAACAACAAGCCCTCTGGGGAGAGATGCACGATTTGTGCCTCTTTTGGGGGTGGCGTGCTGGTTTCGGATAATACTTTGTAATCATACTCGACTTCCACCCGCTCTTGGGTCGTGTTAAACCCATAATCCTTTTCATCATTTTCATACAAATAATAGAGTATAATTAACAACACACTAAGCAGAATGGGAATTATTATTTTTTTCATCGCTTCTTCTCTCCTATATTCTAATTTAAGAAATAATACTATAGTTGTTTTTTAAATCTAATAAACGAATTTTCATTTTTTTTAGCACTTTTAAGGATGGTCAATGATCTGTTAATGAATTTTAAATACAATTCAAATCAAGTCTAAGAAAATTAGGGAAATTTTGGGAAATTTTACTGGGGAAAAGGGAAAAAAATCATGTTAACAGAAAAGAAAAATGACAACTGGGTAGCGTTTGGGGCAAAGATTGCCTATCTTTATGAACAACTTTTCAAAGGAGATGAGGAGCGACTTATCCACTACTTCTCAGATCCCATCTCACTCAAACAAAAAAATAATCGCAAAAAAACCATTCGAAACTGGCTCTCAGGAAAAACCAAAAAACCCAATGGCTTTTATCTCTCAAAGTTCAAAATCAATGAGTATAAACTCAACAATGAACTGCTCTTACCTCTCCATGCGTTTAAGAATTGGTCGCTTGAAAATTTTAGAGAGCGGGTGGATCTCTATCTCCAAGAAAAAGAGCATCCTCCCCTTCCTCATCAGATGCGATATATCTATTTTTTTAACATCAAAGATAGAAAGTTGGGCTATTTCAAGATACACTATCCTCAGCTTGATGATCCTTTTAGCATTGAGTTAAGCTCCTCTTTGTATACCAAAGAGATGACCTATCGAGGCAGATTGCACAACTACAACAACATCAGCTATATCTCGGTCAAAAACAAATTTGATCACATGCACTACACCTTCAAAAACTCAGTCAATGTCTACAAAAAAGAGATCAAAGTCTTTGGGGTAGCCCAATGTATTGATGCTGCTTGTGGGGAGCCAAAAGCCTATATGGTACTGCTCAGCTCAGAGAAATTAAGCTCCTATGAAGAGCAACGATACGCCCATAAACTCAATTTCTCCAATCTGATTATTGCGGATGATTTTAGCCACAATGCTGTCCTCAAAGAGGAGTGTTTTTTGGAGAATTTCACCGAGAAGATTGATGCCTTGGGGAGAGACATTGTCCATTATGATATCAACAAAAGCTTCTCTAAAGACATGTATTTTGATATCGTTCTGAATGAGTACAAAAACTATGTCAAACTCCTAGAAAAGTCCATCTATCACACCGATTACCTGATTAATAACCGAACGGAATCTATTCTTTTTTCCTTTCGGGATCTCTGTAAAGAGAGCCATGTCGAAGCGACCATCCCTTATGTATTGGGGTCAGAGAGCATCTCTATTTTGGATGAGAAAAACCCCATTATGGAGACCCAACTTGAACTGGTTAAACAGAACAAACTCAAACTTACCTATCTCTTCATCATCGAAGATCTTTCACTGCTCACCGATGGCATCATCAAAAAGATAGAGTGCATCGAACAAAATGGTATCACCGTTAAAATGACCGATGAGAACCAGATGATCTACTCCAAAATCCTTTGGGTCAAAGATCGTCACTTTGCCATCTACAAAATGAAAGATCAGATTGATGACAATGTCCATGTCACCAAAAACAGCAGGCTCTTGGAGAAATTGGCTTTTGAGATCAAATTTCTCAATCGGGTCTCTATTCCTCTCTTCTCTTTTCTCCATCAACACTACACCCTCAATGGTACTTGGTACAGCTATGCTTATACCAGTAAACAAGATCAGAATGTCTTTCAACTGGTAAAGTTTGAGATCCATAACAACCACATCAAAGCGATCTTCCCCTCAAAAAGTGTGGAAGGGAACATCCTCAAAACCAAGACCTACACCCTGCTCATGCTCCCCCACTCCATTATCAAGATTCATAATATTAACTGCCATGATAAACTGTTTCGTATTAGTATTATTGGCAAAGAGAAGGATATGTATCATCGGGATGTACTGCTCTTTGGCTTAATGTCACGAAAAGAACTAACCCCTCAACAAGTAGCGATGCTCTTAGATGCCCTTTACCAAAAAGAGGATGAAGCCTTTAGGGTGAAGATCTCCGACCAATTTGACTCCACCTTGGCATATTTTAAGCTTGATAATTAAAATATTATAATTAATTTTAAAATGTTAAGTTTTGTGAAAGCATAAAGCTGTTATAATCTGTTTATATAAGTTTTAGTACCGAATATGATTTTTCCCAACCTTTACAATCTGTGATCAATATATATTTATATCTCCTCCTTTGACAGGTACCAAAGCTTATATTCTACTCCACATCAAAATCAAAATATCGCGTTTTATAGGGTTCATCTTGCAAGGTAAAATGCCACCACTCCTCTTTGAGTGATCTAAAGCCATGTGCGACCATAAGGGTATGCAGTAACATACGATTGGCACGCTGTTGGGGGGTAATTCCTGTATAGTAAACCCAAGACTGCTTATCAAAGAGATCAAAAGGACTGCCCATGTCCAACTCCTCATGGCTACTCAGATCAATAATCGTTACATCCACGGTACTGCCCCTACTGTGTCCCGATTGGGTCGCGATATACCCCTCTTTGAAGAGATTTTTTTTCTCAACAGTGGGATAGTAGCGATCTTTCATTTTGGTATTGGCAAGATCCCTCCCCCATCGGACAAAGTGATCAACTGCTTTTTGGGGACGATAGGCATCAAATACCTTGAGTCCCAAACCAAAAGAAGCCAACGATTGCTGTACCTTTTGGAGTGCCATGGTTGCTTTGTAACTCAAAATGGCTTGAGGTGCATGATATCCCATAATGGGTTCTCCTATAAAGTTCTCCTCTCCATAATAGCGTATCTCCAACACAATGCTAGGAATTACCTCGTTCACATAAACAAAACCCTTGGGTAAACGCTGGGCATGAAGCATTCCCAAAATCAGAGAAAAGAGAACGATTTTATTCACTGAAATATCCTTGGGAGAGGAATTGAGGATTTTTAATGTAACTTTTGAACATTGCCTCACTCTCAGGAGAGGAGTCCACACGAAGACTAGCAATGGAGCCATCCTCCTCTTCCCAATTCTCATGCCAATAGGAGATCGCTTTGAAGTTAATATACTCCCCTGCCAAAATGGTCTCAAAGGCATTCTCCAACCACAAGGCTTTGCTCCCTAATGGATCATGATCGGTCACCCCAAACTCCAACAGGGCAAAGGGTTTTTCTGAGGAGATATCCAAGATAGACTGATACCCCTGCTCCAATATCTCATCAAACATCTCCCAAGATGACTCATTGGGACTCATCGCCCCATAGAGACTGATCCCCACCCAGTCGATATAGGCATCCCCAGGATAGTAGAGCTTGGGTTGGTTCCATGGCTCATCAGGCATGCTGTGAATATCCGCATGAAAAAACCATGTTACATTTCGAACATCCTCTTCATTAAAAAGATCAATAATATGACGATAAGCATCACGGTATCGCTCTGCCCCATCATAATAGTTGGGATCCCCATAGCCATCTTTGGTATCAGCCCCATTAAAAATCCCACTCCAACCAAACCAGTTACCATTGGGTTCAACGGCAAAATCCATCAGCAGCGGAATATCGTCCTCTTTGGCAGCCCTCGCCCATGCTCTTAGCTCCCGATCATAGACCCCATCAATGATCTTTTGGAGTGAAAACTGCTCCTCAGGAACAAACTGTTGCTCACTGCTTCGGGGCATCAATCGTACAAAGGGAATGGCTCCTGTTGCATCAATGGCATGAATCGCCTCTTTGGGATAAGTAATACCATTGAACCAGTTTTGAGAGAAATACGCCCATGTGATTTTTTTGTCAATCAGATTCTCAAAGCTCTCAACACGTGTGCGGCTTACCTGATCCTCAGAACCTCCAAAATCAGGAAAAGCCCCAAAGTAGATCTCATCTTCTGTGGGGGTGAGCAGTTTGATTTCGTCATCTTCTACAGGATTATTACAGGCAATAAAAAGCAAGGGCAATAATAAAATGGCTATTAATA
>Ga0256828_1001551_pt1 | contig 14210 bp, 12 predicted proteins | sample CV88metaG_FD_185993 | JGI IMG/M metagenome (GOLD analysis project Ga0256828, IMG submission 185993) | Hydrothermal vent microbial communities from East Pacific Rise, Pacific Ocean - CV88 | ecosystem: Environmental > Aquatic > Marine > Hydrothermal vents | place: Pacific Ocean: East Pacific Rise...
ATACTCTACTGAGATAGTTTTTTTACATGTACTCTCTGCAGTTGTTTGGGTTGGTGGTATGATAGCAATGCGTTTTGCGGCGCATCAATCATTTATGCAGATCGAATCACCTCTGCATAGGCTTGAGCGTATCTCTCAATCATTAAAGCGTCTCTTTACGATAGTTTCCCCTTTTGTGATTATCTTGATAATTACAGCCGTTATCATGGCAGTAGGTCTTGGTTTTCGTGATGCGGCTGTGGATGCAAACGGAAACGTAATAGATGAGTACTCTATGCATATCTATAATCTTGTGCATGTAAAAGAGGTTATCTGGATGATAATGGCAGGGAATCTCTCTTTAATGATTTTACTTCGTAATAAAGCACAAAAGCTCTTAGACAAAGGTGACAGTGCCGGAGCTAAAAAAGCACTTGGACTTATCGGCAAGTATATGGTTCCTGTTAATATTGCACTTGGAGTTATTGCTATCTATCTCGGAGTGACACTGCGTCATGCCTATTAGACTCGCTTCTTCATCGGAGACTAGAGCACTCTTGCTGCGTGAGGCAGGAATTGAATTTATTCAAGAGAGTGTTGATTTTGATGAAGAACAAATAGTCGCAACTTCACCAAAAAACTTTGTCTATCAGGCTACGCTTGGTAAGTATGAAGCAAATCTCAAAGCTTTTGGTTTTGATGACTATCCACTTCTCGTTGCTGATACGGTTGTAACTTCTCAAAATCAGATTCTCCGTAAAGCGAAATGTGTGGATGATGCTCGTAATATTTTAATGACACAAAGTGGAAATATTACCAGCATTATTACCTGTTTTATCTACCATGCAAAAGATAGGAAAATTGTCGATATATCACAGACAGATTATCTTTTTGATACTTTTGATGCCGATGATTTAGAAGCTTATCTTCAAAGTGGTGAGTGGAGAGGAAAAGCAGGTGCTTGTATGGTGGAAGGTTTTTGTAAGCCATATATAAAAGAGGTCCGAGGGTATGAAAGTACCGCTATGGGACTAAGTGTGGAAGTGCTGAAACGGTTTATGTGATGAATAAAAAAACTTTCCTGATTTTTGTTGCCATTCTCATAGGTTCTTTAATATCTTTATGGGCTTATATCGATTATATTCAGGAACAAAAAAGTAAGCAAGAAGAGGTGATTTATAAAAATGAAGCAGATTTTATGGAAAAAAATCTTGCTTCCATGATAGATGAAAAGAAAAAATCAACAGCTGCAATAGCTATTACTTTAGCCTCAAATGATCTTCTTCCTGAACTTATTGAAAATAAAAAAGTACTTAAGAAGAAGATGAATAATCTTATAGAAGGTTTTAAAGAGTATACCAATTATAAAAATATTTGGATTCATATACTTGATAGTAAATTACACTCAATTTATAGAAGTTGGACTAACATTTCAGATGATAAATTCTGTTCTAAAAGAGCAGATTTGCAATATGTTCTCAAAAAGCAAAAGATTCTCTCTCTGATTAGCATAGATGCTTTTAGTATAAGTATAAAAGCAATAGTGCCTCTTTATAATAAAACTCATAAACTCTTAGGCCTTGTAGAAATTATATCTCACTTTAATTCAATTTCAAAAGGTTTAAAGAAACTTGATATAGACTCCGTTGTTATTGTTGATAAACATGAGAGCCGATATATAGAGTATCCTTTTACAAAAAAATATATAGCAAATCGATATGTAGCAAATTTTGATGCTCCAAAGAGTTTATTAGAGTATCTAAATGAACATAATATTGAAAACTACTGCAAAGAGTTTGAAGGTGTTGAAGATGGTTATCTCATCACAAGTTATCCACTGAAAGATTATAGAAATAAAACGATCGCTTATTATATTATGTTTAAAAAGCTCTCTGATATTTCAACGACAGGTTTAACCTTTTTTTTATTTCGATGGTCGGTTTTTGCCATTATACTGATTATGGCACTCGCAGGCGTCGCCAATATCATTCTCTATTTCTTTTTGAGAAAACAGAAAAAGTATTATAAAAAGATTTTAGATACCTCTAGCAATATTGTTTTAGTCAATGATAGGAAAAAGATTATAGATGCAAATAAGACATTTTTTAAATATTTTAAAGGGTATGAGTCTATAGAAGATTTTAGAGATAAACATGGATGTATCTGTCGTTTTTTCGTTGAAGAACATGAATATCTCAAAAGAGGTGAAAGTGAATATCATTGGCTTGATTATATACTGAAAAATCAGGATAAAATACATACAGTCAAGATGAATATAGATGGAAATATTCATTATTTTATAGTTTATGTAACGCTTATTTCTGAAGATCAGGAACACTATAGTGTTATCTTTTCAGATATTACGGAACAAGAAATTTATAAAAAAGAGCTTGAAGCACTCTCTTTACATGATCCATTAACACATGTAGGAAATCGACGAAAATATCAAAAGAGAATTTCAGAAGAGATTTCAAGGGCATGTCGATACCATACTACATTTTCTATTATAGAGTTTGATATTGATTATTTTAAAAAAGTTAATGATACTTTAGGGCATATCACTGGAGATAAGGTACTTATTGAGTACTCCAAGTTAGTTGCTGAACACTTACGGGATGTAGATGAAGTATTCCGTACAGGAGGAGAAGAATTTATTATAATTGCTCCTCATATAGGTGAAAAAGAGGCCCTAAAATTAGCAGAGAAACTTCGTAAAGAGATTGCGGAGTCAGAAAAAATTACATCTATTACTGCAAGTTTTGGTGTTACAGAATACAAGCGATGTGAAGATGAAGATGAACTTTTTCAGCGTGTAGATTATGCTCTTTATGAGGCAAAAAATAGTGGTAGAAACAGAGTAGTTGTAGGATGATGTTTTATAAAAAAGAGTTAGAGGCATTAAAACGTGCAAAAAGATATAGATCCAGAGAGGTAGTCAATCTATCTTTAAAAGATTTTGCTTCAAATGATTACTTGGGTTTAGCGGAAAATTTTGAGTTGCATCGAAATACATGTGAGATATTATCAGATCATAAGATACATGCAAGCAAGGCATCTATGCTGGTTAATGGTTACCACCAAATACATAAAGATTTTGAAGATGCTCTTTGTGAAGCAAATGGTTTTGAATCAGGAATAGTTTTAGGAAGTGGATTTAATGCAAATATAGCATTGATAGAGTCTTTAGTCCGTAAAGGGGACAGACTTTTTATGGATGAGCTCTATCATGCTTCAGGTGTTTTGGCATCACAACTCCATGGTATTGATGTGACATTTTTTAAACATAATGATATGCAAGCATTACGTGAGCTTTTAAAAAATTCTACTGCGAGAAGAAATATCATTGCAGTAGAAGGTATCTACTCGATGGATGGTGATATCTGCTCACGTGAGGTTTTTAATCTAGCTGATGAGTTTGAAGCTCTATTGATAGTTGATGAAGCACACAGTAGTGGTGTGCTTGGTGCAACATTAATGGGTGTTTATGAATATTATGGAATTATAATTAAAGAAAATCATATCAAGATGGGAACCTTGGGTAAAGCATATGGAAGTTTTGGTGCTTTTATATTAGCAAGTGAACATATAATAGAGTATCTTATAAATCGTGCAAAACCTATTATCTATGCTACATCGCTCTCTCTATATGATACCCTTTTAGCACATCAATCACTCAAATACATTTTAAAGAATGCAAGTCATTTGAAAAAAGATATAAAGGTGCGTCAAGAGATTATTTCTGAAATTTTAGATATTGGAGTTGAAGGTTTGATAGTTCCTATCTATGTAGGCGACAATGTAAAGGTACTCTCTATAAAAGAGAGACTTTTAGAGTCGGGTTATGCAGTTGGAGCAATACGTCAACCAACAGTTCCAAAAGCAATTATTCGTCTTATTGCACGACTTGGCGAGAGTGAAGAAGATCTGCGTTTTATTTGCAGGAAATTGGCGAGTGTGTTATGATTGATGTACAAAAACTGCAAATTTCATTAGAAGCAAAAGAGCTTGTAAATATCTCTTTTACTATTGAATCTTCTTTAGCATTGATTGGTCAGAGTGGAAGTGGAAAGAGCTTAACACTGAAAGCATTTCTGGGAATGTTACCTAAAAATATGCAAGTAGACTTTAAGTATGAGAGTGACTTTCAACTTCTTGTTGGAGAGAGTATAGGTTTTGTTCCTCAAAATCCTTTTACAGCACTCTCTCCACTGACAAAAATAAAAAAACAGTTTTTTACAGATGAATCACGTATTTATGAGTTGTTTGATGAAGTTGGTCTTAGTCATGATCTTTTAGATCGTTTTGCTCCAGAGCTCTCCGGTGGACAACTTCAGCGTGTCGTTATTGCGATGGCTTTGGAAAAACATCCAAAGTTACTACTCTTGGATGAACCAACCACAGCATTAGATCCACAGACAAAAGTGGTCATTCTTAAACTTTTAAAAGAGTTACAAAAAAAAGAGAATTTTTTGATGCTTTTTGTAACACATGATATACTTTCAGCAAAAGAGATATGTGAAGATGTTTCTGTTATAAAAAATGGGAAAATTGTGGAGAGTGGCAAGATGCTTGATGTTGTCAATCATCCAAAAGAGAAATATACACAAATTTTAATCGATGCAAATTTTGCAAATAGGAACTTTAGACAATGATAAAAAAAATATTTTTAACACTTTTACTTGTAGGGTTTTTATCGCCTTTTGCGATACTCGCTTATTACTATTTTCATTATGATTATGATATATCCTCTTTAACAAAGTATCATCCAAATCAAACAAGTCGTATTTATGATAAAAATGGTGAGAAGATTGCAAATATTTTTTTAAAACAGCATCGCTATTATGCTCCGTTTAATGAGATACCGCCTCGTGTTATTGAAGCACTTGTTGCTATTGAAGATACAACATTCTTTGAACATCCAGGTGTAAATTTTGATGCAATTTTTCGTGCAATTATTAAAGATATAAAAGCAAGAAAAATGGTTGAAGGTGCAAGCACTATTACACAGCAACTGGTTAAAAACAAACTACTAACACGTGAGAAGAAGATATCTCGTAAGATAAAAGAGCTTATCTACTCATTTAAAGTGGAAAATGCTTTGAGTAAAGAGCAGATTTTAGAGCGATACTTAAATGAGATCTATTTTGGTCATGGTTATTATGGTATTAAAACTGCAGCAGATGGCTATTTTCATAAAAAACTTTCAGATTTGACGCTTAAAGAGATGGCTATTTTGGTAGGGCTTCCAAAGGCACCAAGTACTTATGCACCAACGAAAAATTATGAAATTTCAATGGGACGTGCAAATCGGGTACTAACTCGTATGCATACTCTTGGTTGGATTGATGATGCAACTTTTGAAAAATCGCTCGGAGAGAGACCAGTTGTTTATAATGATACGCTCACGCAAAATAAAGCACCTTTTATAGTCGATGAAGTGGCTCGTAGATTTAAAAAGATGGGACTTACAGATTTAAAAACAGGTGGTTATGATATCTATACAACCGTGGACTTACGACTACAGCAAGCAGGAAGAGAATCTTTAAAATATGCCTATAATTTAGCTTTAGAGCGTATAGAAAAATATAAACAAAAAGATGAAAAACTTTTAAAAAGAGCAAAAGCCAGAGGTGACAAAGAGTTTAAAATGCAAGATGTTAATGTATCCCAGCTTAATGGTGCACTTGTATCACTTGATAGTAAAACAGGTGATATATTAGCGCTTGTTGGTTCTGTTGATTATAAAAAGAGTTCATATAACCGTGCTACGCAAGGAAAACGCCAACCTGGTTCTGCATTTAAACCTTTTATCTATCAGGTGGCTATAGATTTAGGCTACAGTGGTGCAACACAACTTGTCGATATTGCTAAAACTTATGAGTATGAAAAAGATGGGGAGGAGATGAAGTGGCGTCCGAAAAACTATGAAAAAAATTATAAAGGACTTATCACTTTACGTGAAGCATTGGTTCACTCACGAAACCTTGCAACGATTAATCTTGTAAATGATATTGGTTTGGCTACTCTTTTGCGTGAGTTGAAAAAATTTCATATTAAAAATATTCCAAATGATCTTTCTATATCCCTTGGAACAATGTCTTTATCTCCACTTGAATTGGCACGCTACTATACATCTTTTTCAAATCAGGGAACACAGATGGTTCCACATCTCATTACCTCTATAGATCAAAATAATGAGACGATTTATGAGAAGAAGGAGGTTTCCTACTTTATTACAGAACCGACACAGTCTTTTATCATGACAACAATTTTACGTGATGTTGTTAAGCGTGGTACAGGTCGTCGAGCCGGAGTAAAAGGTATAGAGCTAGCTGGTAAGACAGGTACAACAAATAATAATATAGACGCATGGTTTGCAGGTTACTCCCCGACGATAGAAACGGTTGTATGGTTTGGAAATGATGACAACTCTCCAATGTATCATAAAGAGACAGGGGGACGTGTTTCAGGTCCAGCTTTTGCAAATTATTTTAGAGATGTTATAAAACTTTATCCGCAAGTTGAAAGAAAATTTGAAGCGCCAGAAGGTATAATAGAAGTTGATATGGATGGAAGAAAAGAGTATTTTAGTGAAATCTCTAAACCACCACATACTGAAGAAATTTCTGATCCAGAGGAGGAGTTGTTATTTTGATGAAAAGATTATTTTTACTTTTATATTTGGCATTGAGTTTATTACATGCCGATATGTTTGAAAAAGGGAACAAAAATATTAGTGCATCAGTAGGTGTGGGCAGTGCTTATGATAATACCTATACGATAGCAGGAGTAAATGGCCACTATTTTATAGTAGATAATTTGGCAGTTGGTTTAGGCTATAGAGGCTGGTTTGGCTCAAGTCCTACTATGAATGAACTTGTAGTTGATGGAACCTATTTTTTCCCTTTAAATAGAAAATTTCGTCCTTATCTTGGGGTTTTTGCAAGAGAGACATTTGTTTCAGGAGATAACGATTATCAATCATATGGTGGGAAAGCTGGTTTAGCTGTTTCTATGAGCCCAAATAGTTATATGGGATTTGCGTATGTTATAGAGTATTACAGTCAATGTAATAATTCTGGAGAGTGTTCTAACTCTTACCCTGAAGTTGTTTTTGGGCTCTCTTTTTAGGAGAAAGCCCGATTGAGTGCACAAAACATCGCTTTTATGGAAGCAATAGTGATATCATTGTCCGCACCGACTCCAAAGCAAGAGAGGATATCTTTGTTTTGGATTTCAATATAAGCTACTGCTTTTGCAGAGCTTTTATCTCCACAAGAGTGTTCTGAGTATGATTTAATAGTAAAATTATTTTCATACTCTTTCATCAGTGCATTTTTGCATGCGTCTATAGGGCCATTCCCTTCACCTGTTGAGGTAATCTCTTTGCCATTATAGATATAGTTAAGTGTACATTTTGACTGCCCATTATCTGTTGTGAGTGAGACATCTTTAAATGTAATATGCTCTTTGATTCTGAAATAGGTATCTTTAAAGACCTCTAAAATCTCTTCAGGTGAGAGTTCTCTTCCTTTTTCATCACTAAGTGCCTGTACTGCGCGCCCGATTTCTGGATGCATAGCTTTTGGAAGTTGATAACCATAGTTTTGCTCTAAGATATAGGCCACCCCACCTTTTCCAGATTGTGAGTTGATACGAATAATAGACTCATATGTACGACCAACATCAGCCGGGTCAATTGGCAAGTATGGTACTTCCCAAAAAGGATCTTCTTTGGCTTGTTGATATGCAAGCCCTTTGTTAATAGCATCCTGGTGTGAACCTGAGAATGCTGTATAGACCAACTCTCCTACATAAGGATGACGAGGGTGAGTTGGAAGTTCTGTAACACGTTCAACAACTTCTACAACCTCATTAACATCTGAAAAATCAAGGCCACTGTCAATTCCCTGTGTTGTCATGTTAAGTGCCAAAGTGATAATATCAACATTACCTGTTCTCTCTCCATTACTAAGAAGTGTTCCTTCAACTCTGTCTGCTCCTGCAAGAAGTGCCAACTCAGTTGCTGCGATAGATGTTCCTCTATCATTATGGGTATGAGTAGAGATTATGACATGCTCACGGTTGTCAAGATGTCTGCTCATCCATTCGATCTGATCTGCATAAACATTTGGTGTTGCCATCTCGACAGTTGCCGGTAGGTTGATAATTACCGGGCGCTCTTTTGAGATACCCCAACGAGCTGTAACTTCATTAGAGATGCGTGCTGCAAACTCCAACTCTGTTCCTGTAAAACTCTCTGGAGAGTACTCCAAGAAAATCTCACCATCATGATTTTGCTCATATTTCTTAACAAGGTCAACACCTTCTAAAGCAAGTGCAATAATCTCATCTTGTGTCTTTGAAAAGACTATCTTTCTTTGTGCAACAGAAGTTGAATTGTAAAGATGCACAGTTGCTTTTTTAACACCGCGAAGTGCTTCAAAAGTTTTTGCGATCAAATGTTCACGTGCTTGGACTAGTACCTGAACAGTCACATCATCAGGAATTAAATTATCATCTACAAGTTTACGTAAAAAATCAAATTCTACTTTTGAAGCTGATGGAAAACCAACTTCTATCTCTTTAAATCCGATTTTGAGTAAGAGTGTAAAAAGTTCAAGTTTTTTATCCATGTTCATTGGATTGATAAGTGCCTGATTACCATCACGTAAATCGACACTACACCAACGTGGTGCTTTTGTAATTGTATTGTCCGGCCATTTTCTGTCTGGCAAGTCTATCTTTGGATAAGGTTTATATTTACCTTTTGGAATACGATTCATCATATAGAATCCTTTTGTACTTGAAATTTTGTAATAACACACTCTTACATTTGTTATTAATGACGGAATTATAGCGAATTTGAAACTTTTTAAAAAGGAGAATTTGAGTTAGTTTTTATTTTAAAGGATAATTTTTATTATTTGTAGTTTTAACTTGGGAAAAAGAGTTTACTCTTCCTCCTCTTTGTCACCAAAAGTATTTTTAAGACCTTGTATAAGTTCCTCTTTTTCACTTTTAGTAAGTTTAGCTTCTGGATGAGCTAGAAGGTATGAACTTAATGGCATATCTCCTTCTTCAAGTTCTTCAGCTGCTTCATCACTTTTATTGTTCTTTTGTATACCCAACATAGAGATATTAAAGTGTTCACGTCCCTCTTGAACATGAGCATATATAAACCATGATATCGGTGCTATATCACTGTATATTGGCCATTTTGTCTCATTTGAGTGGCAATCTCCACAAGCACGCATAAAAAGTGTTTTTGTTGTTGACGTATCCCACTGAGGCTCTGCTTCAACTCTTGGATTTATATGGTCTCTTCCATAAGGAATGAACTGTATAGCTATAAAAAGTACTATAAATGTAAATATAATCTTTTTGAGCATTCTATCTCCTCTTCTTCGTATCTATCTTCTCAATGCCATGGTTGAGAATAAAAGAATGATAATTCTCTCTATTATAGCATAACCAAAATCTTGACTAAGAAGTAGTACTCAAAGATTTATTTGGAGTTATAGTTTTAACTATAACAGGTTTTAATCATGACTTATTTGATTAAATATTTTTCATCATATCCCATATCTTTTATACGATTTAAAAGGTTTTTGGATGGTTTGTTGATCCATTCTATTTTACTAAAAGCATCTAGATAATCATTATAATTCATACCTTCTAGATAGTTTTTTATAAGTTGATAAGTGGCTCTTTTATCTGCTTGAATTTCGAGTATAGATTTATCTATTATACTTTTAAGTTTTTTTAAACGTTTTTTATCATGTATAATACTCTCTTTATTTGCACAAAGAGAATCAATAACAACAATGACCTTTGTCTCTTTTGTTGATGCAAGTTCCATAAATCCTTTTTTTTGTAGAGCTATATTATAAGGTACAAAAGTGACTATGAGCATATTTTTATTTTTTTGGGGTTTTAAGTTCTCTAGTTGAGATGGTTCTGTATTGATGAGAGTGAGTTTGTTTTTATCTATATGATAGTAATTGATAAAATCTTCTAAGACCTGAGCATTGATCGAATCAGTTTTTAAATAGACATCGATCTTTTTTGCTTTTTGTAGTTCTGCAATACTTTTATTTGATAAAACCATATCAGCCCCATAAGAACGATCAAATAAAATCACAGGAATAATGGAATAACCACTCTTTTGAATTGCATAATATTCATGTTGTGTAGTTGTTACCATATCTGCTTTGTTTTCTTTATAGATAGCAGCAGCTTCTGAGAGTGTATCACTTGTGAGTAGTTTTATATCTAACTCTTTGAGATATCCTTTTTCATTTGCATAAAAAAGTGGTGTATATCCTATCCATGAGTTTGTAGAAATAGTTAACTCTTTTGCAGAAATTTGAGAAGATGCAAAGAGCAGAAGTGTGAAAATAAGAAATAATAAGTTCTTTTTCATAATAAATCTCCTATAGTGAATTAATAAATGGTATCAGAGATTCTATTAAAGATTTATTAGCTGTTTGGAAGTAGGGATTGTTGAAGTGTCTACTCTCTCAAAAGTTGAGAGAGCAGTGTGCGATTAGCACTGGTACGTAGTTTTAAACTCGTAAGCAGTTGGACGACCCTCATCTGGGAATACGTCACGCTCGAATTTGTAACCTTGGTATGTCTGAATCATCTCATCAGTAAATACTGGTTTTAAGAAGTCATTATCAGAGATAAGACCCTCTAATGCTTCACGTAAAGTGTGTGGCATTTGTTGGATTCCCTTTTCACGAATCTCATCAAGAGTAAGTTCGAAAAGATCTTCATCCATTGGACCTACTGGAGTCATGTTGTTTTTGATACCGTCAAGTCCAGCCATCATCATTACTGCAAATGCAAGGTAAGGACAAGCAGTTGAATCTGGGAATCTCATCTCGATACGAGTAGCTTTTTCACCAGCACCGTATGGAATACGACAAGCAGCAGAACGGTTTTTAGCAGAGTAAGTAAGAATACTTGGAGCTTCAAAACCTGGGATAAGACGCTTGTAAGAGTTTGTTGAAGCATTTGTAAATGCAGCAACTGCTTTAGCATGTTTGAAGATACCTGCAGTATAGTTAAGTGCTAACTCTGAAAGGTTACCGTAGTTACCTTCTTTGTAGAAAAGGTTTTTACCATCTTTCCATAAAGATTGGTGTACGTGCATACCATTACCATTGTCACCATAAAGTGGTTTAGGCATAAATGTAGCAGTTTTACCGTTAAGGTGTGCGATCATTTTTACAACATATTTGTATTTTTGAACATTATCAGATGCACCAATGATGTCAGAGAAAACGATACCGATTTCACCTTGACCTTGTGCAACTTCATGGTGCCCAAGAACTACTTCAAGACCAACTTGCTCTAAAACTTGCATCATTTCAGCACGCATATCTACCATAGAATCAGTTGGTGCAACTGGGAAGTAACCACCTTTAGTTCCTGGTCTATGACCTGTGTTATACATATCTTCATAAGAAGTGTTTGAGTTCCACTCACCCTCTTCAGTGTCTACTTTGTAACCTGCTTCATTGATATTATCAACAAATTTCACATCATCAAAGATGAAGAATTCATTTTCAGGACCGAAGTATGCAGCATCTGCTACACCAATTTCTTCAGCATGCTTGAGTGCTTTTTTAGCGATTGAACGTGGACATTTTTCATATAATTCACCCTTATAGATGTCAAAAATATCACAGATAAGAATTACTGTTGGATCAGCAGTAAAAGGATCTAAGAATGCTGTTGGAACATCAGGCTTAAGAATCATATCTGATTCATTAATTGGTTGCCAAGCTTCGATTGAAGAACCATCAAATGGAAAACCATTCTCTAAATTTTCTTTGTTTACTGCAGAGTAGCGGTAAGTAAGGTGATGCCATGCACCTTTGATATCTGTAAATCTTAAATCTACGAATTGAACATCATTATCTTCACAAAATGTAAAGAACTCTTCTATACTATTAACGAATTTTCCCATTAATTATCTCCTGAATTTTATCTGCGTATAGTATAGCTTATAAATAAATAACGAATGGTGTAAATTTGATTAAAAAATAGTCATCTCTTCGATATGTTTCGTATAGTGATAGTTTTTAAAATTTTACTCTGAAAGTTGAGCCTTCATTCTCCATACTCTCCACTTCGAGTTTAAAGCCGTGAAGATTGACAATATTATTGACTAAGAAAAGTCCAAGTCCAAGAGAATTGTTCCATTTATTGGTATGGACTCGATAGAATTTTTGTGTAATATTATCAAGATCTTTTTTAGATATTCCTATACCTGTATCAACAACTTCAAAACTATGTCTGTTAATGTTTATATGAACTTCATCTTCTGAGTATTTATAAGCATTTTCTATGAGGTTTGAAGCAACAATACTAAAGAGTGTTTCATCTGCTTCTATTGTTACATCTTTATCACCACTAATGATAGTCTCACGGTTACGGTAGTTTATTTTAATATTGTCTACACACTCATGTAAAATATCATAAAGATTTATCTCTTTTTTGTTGAGCTTTTGTTGTTCGCTGTCAAGTTTGATAGAGAGGCGAAGTGTATCGATGAGTTCACTCAGTTTTACACCATTTTTATGAATTTTTTGCAGAAATTTCTTTCGTATGTTCGGGTTAATGGCTTCATCATCAAGAAGTGTCTGAGAATAACCGTTTACTACAGCAATAGGGTTTTTAAACTCATGGCTTATTGCTGAAATAATATCATCTTTTTGTTTGTTGGATTCTTGAAGTCTTTGTGTATATTTTGATTTCTGTTTCTCTTTTTTTACAATTATCTGAGAGACTTTTGTAAGGAGTTTTGTGATGTAGTTAAACTCTTCTGAATAGTCAGAAGCAATATAGGTGGATTTTTTCTTCTTGGTTAGTGATTTTAGAAAGTTGACTATTTTATTTGTTTCGTACTCTATCTCTTTATTTATTTTATAGCTTGCCATTAAAACAGCGATAAAAAAGACAATGATTGCTGCAAAGATTTTCAATCCAAGACTAAAGATCTCATTTTGAATACCATGAATTGCTTTTGCAAGACGAATATAGATAATCTTGTGATTAAGTGTTGTCTTTTTTACCACATAGAGTAGGTCTTTACCAACAGTTTTTGAATGGCGTATCTTATATCCTGTTCCATCTTTGCGTGCTTGCATAATTTCATCACGGTATTTATGATTATCCATCATAGTTTTATTACGATGAGATTCTGCTAAAATATTTCCATCATCATCAATAACTGTCATTCTTAGATTAAGTCTTGTTTTGACATCAGTGGCTAGTTTGTCAAGATTCGTATCAGGGTGGATAGTAAGAGAGAGTAGTTCTATATCTTGGTTGAGTGCATCTTTAGTAGAGTCTATATAAAACTCATATGTCCAATAGTAGACAATCGCACCGACAATGATAAAGAGGCTTATAAAGAGTGTTAAAAATTTTCTAAGAACTATTTGTTGAAACTTTAACACATCTTCCCCTCTTTTTGCCGTTATTTTAGCAAAGAATTGCTTTAGTTGTGAAAGTTTCCGCCTATTTTAATGTAAACGAGAAGATTTGCAACAGCAATGGCACGGGAAGCTATCTTCTCACTTTTACGAAGTGCACGAAGCATCTTGTGGTATTTGCTAAAGGCATTGCTTCCTTCTGCCTGTTCTACAAGATTTCGCTCTATCATCTCATAGAGATCATCGGCTTTGTTCTCCTCTATAAGTACCTCTTCATACATCTCTTGAAGCTCATCAACATCATCGATATTGATCATTGTTACTGTCGTTTTTATAGCTTTTACTGTTGAAGCCTGCATTGGAAGTGCATACTCATTGATCGTCTGTACATCAAGGTCATTACATACATCTGTAAAACCGCGAATAAAACTGCGTGTATTTGAGCAGGCACGTGAGAGCTCATTTGTGATCTTCAAATAGGCTACAACCTGACGAAGATCTCTTGCCTCTGGCGTATAGAGTGCCAAGATCTTGATGATGGCATTATCAATCTCATCTGTTTTTGAGCTTACATTTTTAATGTAGCCCTTTGCTTCATTGAATTTTTTTGTATCACAATCTTTAAGGGCTTCAAGTATAAGCTCATTTGCTTTAACAAGTCCTTCACCTATTTTTGTGATTTTTGTTTTTACATCATTTAAGTTTGTTTGAAAAGTTGCTAACATTATCCGAATCTCCCTGTAATATAATCTTCTGTCTGTTTCTCTTTTGGATTTAAGA
>Ga0256828_1001552_pt1 | contig 14207 bp, 18 predicted proteins | sample CV88metaG_FD_185993 | JGI IMG/M metagenome (GOLD analysis project Ga0256828, IMG submission 185993) | Hydrothermal vent microbial communities from East Pacific Rise, Pacific Ocean - CV88 | ecosystem: Environmental > Aquatic > Marine > Hydrothermal vents | place: Pacific Ocean: East Pacific Rise...
TCAAGCTGTAGATAAGTATGGTATATTGTCAGAAAAAACAGCAGAGTTATCTTCGATGTTACCAAAATTAGTTGAAAATAAAAAAGATTAGTCTATGCCACATATATTATTTGAAAAACATTCAGATATAGATCTATCTAAAGATGATAGCTCTTTAAAAACTAAATTTAATTTTATAGCTAACTCAACCTATGATCAGAAAATTGGTGCAACTATAGAGGGGAAAGAGTTTTTATTAACAAAAGTTGATAAAAATGGTAATGACCTTGTAAAGTTAGATAATGCTACACGATTAACACCAGTAGATCTTATGAAAACTGCATTAAATGACTATGCAACATATAGCGGAGCAAAAGTTCTATTTACAAATGCTACATCTATATACAATAAGATGGTACCAGAGGATAGTTACTTAAAAACTATTGAGTATTTTACAAATGAGTTTAAAACCGATAAAGAGATATGGGTTGAGGTTGGATTTGGAAGTGGTGTTCATCTACTTCATCAAGCAAGAACAAATCCAGACAAACTTATAATTGGCCTTGAGATCCATACACCATCTATAGAGCAGGTTTTAAAGCAAGTTAAAATAGAAAATATAACAAATGTTTTAGTGATAAACTATGATGCAAGATTGTTTTTAGAGTTTCTAAAATCAAATAGTGTAGGTAGAATATTTGTACATTTTCCAGTACCTTGGGATAAGAAACCACATAGAAGAGTTTTTAGTGATGAGTTTATAGAGGAATCACTTAGAGTTCTAAAAGTAGGTGGTACACTAGAGCTTAGAACCGATAGTCCAAACTATTTTGAGTATAGTAGTGGATTGTTGGATCATTTTAAAGAGTACCCTTCAACTATCACTAAAAATCAAGACCTAGCAGTTACTAGTAAATATGAAGCAAGATGGAAAAGACAGGAAAAAGATATATGGGATATTATTATAACATCTACAAAAGAATCTGAAGATATTGTCTTAGATGGTGATTTTAATTTTCCTAATATTACAGATATAGAGAAAGTAAAAGAGAATATTAGTAATTTTAAAGTTGTAAAAGATAGTTTTCTTATCCATTTTGAAACTATATATACTATAGGTGAAGATGGTATGCTTATAAAAGTAACATTTGGATCTTTTAATAGACCAGTTACTAAATATATAATTGTAGAAAACAACAAACCTAGATATTTTCAAGGTGATCCAATAAAAACAAAAACAAATCTAAAAGCACATAAAAAAATAATTGAGAGTTTCAAGTGATATTAGCAACAAATATAACACTATCGTATGATGGTAAGAAAAATATTATAGAAAATGGAAGTTTCCATATAAAAGAGAAAGAGTTTATTTTTATAAGTGGTTCAAGTGGTAGTGGTAAATCTACACTTCTAAAATCATTTTATGGAGAGTTGAGAGTTCAAAAAGGGCATCTTCTTGTGAATAAGATGGATATATCTAAAGCAAATAGTGCAAAACTGTTATCTTTGAGAAAAAATATAGGGATAGTTTTTCAAGACTATAAACTTATCAAAGAGTATACAGTAGAGGAGAATATTATGTTGCCTTTAGAGCTAAAAGGGTACGATGATAAGATCTCAAAAAAGCAAGTAAAAAATCTACTAAATCATGTGCAATTAGCACATAAAGCCAACTCATATCCAGCAGAGTTAAGTGGGGGTGAGCAACAAAGAGTAGCGATGGCTAGAGCCTTAGCACATAACCCTAGCTTGATTTTAGCAGATGAGCCTACAGGAAACCTAGATGAGTATTCAGCAAATGTTATCTGGAAACTTTTAAGAGATGCAAATGAGTATCTAGGTATTACTGTTGTTGTTGTAACACACACTATCCCAAAAGGGTTCCCTATAAAATATAGACGATTCAATATCGATGATGGAGTAGTATATGAAGCCTCTTAAGTCATTTTTCTCTTTTACCGCACCTATGGTGATTATGCTTATAACATTTTGCATATATCTACTTATAAATAAAGTTGTTGTAAATTACAAACAAAATATCACAAACGATTACTCAATAATTGTTGTATCTAATACTCCCTTTACTAAAATAGATTATATTGCAGAGATAAAAATAAAAGATATAAAGATCTTGGAGAGAAAAAATATCATAAAAGATATTAAGGGTAAGTTATCTGAGTCATCTTTAAAACTTTTAAATGAGAAACTACCATATTTTTATCAGATATATCTTGAGGAGTTTCCAACTACTTATAAACTAGATGAGATAAAAAAAGAGTTAATAGCGATAAAAAATGTAAAAAGAGTAGAAACATTTTCTAACAATCACAACAAGATATATTCGTTGTTACTTTTAATACAAAATATTATTATGGTTATTTTTATTCTAATTTTACTATTGTCATTTTTACTTATCTCTAAACAGATTAAAATTTGGTTTTTTGAGCAAAGTGAAAGAATATCTATTATCCAGCTTCATGGTGGATCTTTGATGTATAGCTCTAAGCCTATTATTAAAGTTATGGTATTAAGTACACTATTCTCTATATTTTTTATAACTATTTTAGCTTATATAACTTTTACAAATATTGATCTATTTGTTAAGCCGGAGATAGTAAGTTTGATACCAAAAATAGATGATATGCAGTTTGATGTTATAAAAGTTGTACTTTTAGCTTTTATTATACCTTTGGTGACTTTTTTAGGGTTATCAATACAACATAAAATGAAATAATGACTAGATTAATAGTATCTCTAATAGTTTTATCTACATATATCTTTGGATCTGTTGTTGAGATAGATAATAAGATAAAGAACAACGAAAGAAAATATAAGAGTGTAGTTAGAAATAAGTATGACCTAGATAAGAGTATAGAGGATTTAGCAAATAAGATAAACACAGAAGAGGAGTCTTATCAAAATATTATAAATATACTAGATGAGACTAGTATGAAAATATTGCTAAATAAACTAAAACTTGAAAAAGCAAAAGAGACAATTGTAAAACTAGAGAAACGATCTAAAGAGCTTGAGAAGAAAAAAGCTCAAATAGAGCAAGATGTGATAGATTTTGTGATAGATAAATATGCCATGAGTATGGGTATAAATCAAGCAAATAAAGAGAGTTTACGAGATATTATAGATAAAGAGGTATATCTTCTAATCCTTAGCAATGCTAAAGAGGAGGTATTTAATCTAAATATTGATTATATCAAAGTAAATAAAGCCACAAGAGAAAATATAGATCGTATAGAACAGCTTAATAAATTTATCGCAAAACAGCAAGATATAAAACAGCAATATCTAAAGATGGAGGAGGAGCAAGCAAAGATAATAGCATCTCTAAGAGAGAAGCATAAAAGCTATCAGGCTCACCTAAAAACTATAATAGATAAACAAAACCAACTTTCAGATCTACTTAGTACTCTAAATATTTTAAAACAAGATGAAGTAAAAAAAGAGAAAGATAGAATAAGAAGAGCAAAAGCATTAAAAAGAAAAAGAGAGTTAGCTAAAAAAAGAGAACTAGAGAGAAAAAAACGGCAAGAGTTAGCTAAAAAAAGAAAAAGTAAAAAAACAAAAAAATATACTAAAACTAAAAATGGATCTTTAAAAGATAAATTGTATGAAAAAGAGTTAGTAACAAAAACTATAAAATTTAGTCCTAAAAAAGAGTTAGATAAAGATATAGATATAGAGGTGAAAAAGCTTGGGTCTTCAACAAGAGGTATAAAAATATCTAAATATTATGGAAGAAAAACTATAGCACCACTAAAATCTTATACAGTAGTTAAAAAGTTTGGTAAGTATTACGATAAAGTATATAAGATGGAGCTGTTTAATGAGTCTGTATCTTTAAAACCAAAAAAGAAAAATGCAAAAGTATTTAGTATCTTTAAGGGTAAAATTGTATATGCTAAGAAAAACTCTGGATTGTTAGATAATGTTGTGATTGTAAAACATAGAGGTGGATTACACACTATCTATTCACATTTAGATAAAATATCTCCTACACTAAAAGTTGGTAAATGGATACCAAAAGGGTATGTAGTGGGAAGAGTTAGCAATATATTACAATTTCAAGCAACAAAAAATAGTAAATATATAGATCCAGAAAAATTATTTAAATAAAGGGTAAAAATGAGAGCTTTAGCACTATTTAGTGGAGGACTTGATTCTGTACTAGCTATGAAACTTATTGTAGATCAAGGTATTGAGGTGATAGCTGTAAATATCAACATAGGTTTTGGATCTACAAACGATAGAAAAGAGCATATGGAGAATATGTGTAAACAAATAGGTGTGAAATTTGAGATATTAGATCTTAGACAACTATATTTAGATGAGGTTCTATTTGATCCAAAATATGGATATGGGAAAAATTTCAACCCATGTATAGATTGTCATGGTTTTATGTTTAGATATACAGGAAAATTACTAGAGAAATATGATGCCTCTTTTATGATAAGTGGTGAGGTTTTAGGACAAAGACCAATGAGTCAGAGAAAAGATGCCCTAGAGAATGTAAAAAAGTTAAGTGAATATGAAGATCTAATTGTAAGACCACTTAGTGCAAAACTACTTCCACCATCAAAACCAGAGTTAGAGGGTTGGATAGATAGAGAGAAACTTATGGATATAAGTGGAAGAAATAGACAACCACAATTAGCATTGGCAAAAGAGATAGGACTTGAAGATTTTGAATCTCCAGGAGGAGGGTGTCTTTTAACTGAGATCCAATTTAGCAATAGACTAAGAGATTTTGTAGATCATGACAAACTAGAAGTTGAAGATATAGACACACTAAAAGCTGGGCGACATTTTAGATTGCCAGATGGTGCAAAACTTATTATTGGTAGAGATAAAGATGACAATGAGAAGATAAAAGCAACACATAGCGATAAGTATTATAAGGGGAGAATTGAGCATGCAAGTGGACCTTTGTGTTTATTGCAAAAAAATGCTTCACAAGATGATTTAAAATTAGCCTCAAATATTATAGTTACTTACGGTAGGACAGATAAAGATAAAGAATATAGTGTAAAATTCGTCGATAGTGCAGATATTACACAAGAGATAAGATGCAATGGTGTAAAACTAGAGTCAAAAAGTGTTGCTGCACAGTATTTTATATAGGGGAAAATATGAGAAAAGTAGAGATAGAAAAACCAGATGAATATCTAAAATTAGTTGAGAAAAAGAGTAAAGAGTATCTTTATCACGATCATCCAAGTGAGGGGATAGATTTTTTTTGTGACGATGTTATAGAGGATATTGGTTTTAATTGTGTTGTTTTTGATTTTATCACATATAGAGGGATAGCTGAATTTATAGAGGAGAATTGTGAAGGTACAATAACTTTCAACGATCATCCCCTAGGATTCAATGGCTTTGTAGAGGTAGATGATATAGAGGATACTAGAGCAAAAGTGAAACAATATGTTATAGATCTTATTAAAAATAACCCACTAGATGAATATGATGATGAGCAACTAGAAGCTTTAGAGTTTTTAGGTATAAAGCTATAGAGGTTTTATGGAAGATCTAATACACAACTGGGGCTATATAGTACTATTTCTATACTCTTTTGGTGGTGGTTTTTTAGCTTTAGTTGTTGCTAGTATTATAGCATATAGCGGTGAGCTAAATATCGCTATGGTTTTAGTAGTTGCAGGTGTTGCAAATTTTATTGGAGATCAGTTTTTATTTACAATAGCAAGACAAAATAAGAAGCAAGCAAAAGAGATGATGAAAAAACATCAAAGAAAGATCGCTATGGCACATCTTCTTATGCGAAAATATGGCTCTTCAGTTATATTTATCCAAAAATATATCTACGGTATAAAGACACTTATCCCACTTGCTATGGGGCTTACAAAATATGATATGAAAAAATTTATGTTTTTCAATCTATTTGCTACAATAGCTTGGACACTTATTATTGGTGTTTCTGCTTATATGTTAGGGGAGCTTGTGTATACTTATATAGATGAGTTCAAAACCTATGGTATAGCTTTTGTAGTTGTTGTACTTTTAGCTATAGCATATATGTTTAGAAAACTCTCAAAGTAGGGTATATAAAAGTGGTAGTAGATCTGTGTGGTAGATCATCGTTTGATATACTAGAGTATTTTGAAAATACTATTTTAGATGATGGTGATCTTTTAGAGATAAAAGTTTTACCATCAGATTTAGAAATAATAGGGTATAAATCTTGGGTAGATATTGCTCAGTTCTATTTTTATAAAATGTTAACACCAAAAATAGAAGAAGATCATCTAATATTACAATTTAAAAAATTAAATCAAAAACAATCATTTCATAACTCAGAAGATAAAACCAATGAAAAATATGGTACAAAAAGTGAATTTTTCAATATAGATAAAAACTCTCAATTTAGTTTTTTGTACTATTATAAAAAAGCTTTAGAGTTTATAGGTATAGAGCATAGAGAAAATATCTTAAACCTTGGGATAAACAAAGGTGATGAGTTTGTAGTGATAAAAAATATGTTAGATGATAATATATTTTTAGATAAAAATTTAGTAGGTATCGATTACTCACAAAGTGCTATAGAGTATGCTAAACAAAATCTACCATATAGTAACATAAAGTTTTTATCCAAAGATATAAATAAACTAGATGAGTTAAATCTAGGTAGATTTGATCTAATAATATCTATAGGTACACTACAAAGTGTAAATATAGATTTTAAAGTGACATTTATGAATCTAGTTCAAAACTATTTAGAAAAAGATGGTGCTATAGTTCTTGGCTTTCCAAATTGTAGATGGATAGATAAAGAGATGATATATGGAGCTAGTGTGCCACACTATAACTTTTCTGAGATGAGTACAGTGATAAAAGATATATACTTTTGTAAAAAATATCTCCAACAAAAAAAGTTTAGAGTTACTATTACTGGAAAAGATTATATATTTTTAACAGCAAGAAAACTAAAATAAAGGATAAAAATGAGAAACCAACCAAAGTATAATTTTTTCAAAAATACAACTTATGCCTTAAAGGGTATGAAAGATCTAATTACAACAGAAACATCTTTTAAGATAGAGCTAATACTAGCTATTATTTTACTACCTATTATATTAATTGTAGATACCACTATAGTAGAGAAGTTATTGCTTTTTATAACACTTATGGGTATGCTTATATCTGAAGCTACAAATAGTGCTATAGAGCGAGTAGTAGATCTTGTAACACTAGAGCATCATGAGATGGCTGGTCGTGCTAAAGATGTAGGTAGTGCTGTAGTGTTTTTAAGTATAGGTGTGTTTGTGGTTACATGGGGAACTATATTATTTCTCTAGGTTCTCACACCTATACCCAACACCTCTTATATTTTTTATATTTAGTCCCAATTTTTTTAGCTTAGATATTTGTACTCTTAAAACTGCATCACTACCTTCAAAATCATCGTGATTGGATGATAGGAGTTGCTCTTTAGATAATGTTTTACCAATATTTTTTATAAAAAATTCAAATAGCATAAGTTCCGATGGAGATATATGTATTGTGTTGTTATTTTTTGTTAGAGTTCTGTTGTCTATATCATATTTTAGATCGTTATATACAATTATATTTTCGTAGCTTTTAAAAGATTTTTTTAGTACGACCTCTATCCGAATAAGAAGTTCATCTATATCAAAAGGTTTTTTGATATAGTCATCACCACCTATATCAAACCCTTTTTTCATAGTTTGTATATCTACATTTGCAGTTATAAATATAGCAGGGGTTATATCCCCACTATCTCTTAACTCTTTTAGTAGATCTAGTCCTTGGATAAATGGTACATTTATATCAAATAGATAAAGATCAAAACTACCATCAAATATTTTATCTAAAGCATCTTGACCATCTTTTACCCATTGTACTATATAGTTATTGTCCTCTAGTATCTCTTGAATTGTTTCCCCAAGGATTAGGTCATCCTCTACTAGTAGTATCTTTTTTGACATAACTATTTTATAAAATCATACACAGCTTTTATCTCTGAAGCCCATATAGTTTCATCTATAGTTTCAAGGATAAGTGGTATATCGTCCATTCTAGGATCGTTCATGATCATATTAAAGGCATCCCAACCTATCTCACCTTCACCTAAGCTATGGTGTCTATCTACACGGCTTCCTAATGGTGGCTTAGAGTCGTTTATATGCATCCCCATAAGGTATTCAAACCCTACAATCTTCTCAAACTCTTTCCATGTCTTTTCATAAGCCTCTTTTGTTCTTATATCATAACCTGCTGTAAACATATGGCAAGTATCTATACAAACACCAATACGGCTTTTATCTTCAACTCTATCTATAATATACTCAAGATGTTCAAATTTATATCCAAGATTTGTACCTTGACCCGCAGTATTTTCAATCACTGCTTTTACATTTGAAGTTTTATCTAGTGCATAGTTTATAGAATCTGCTATAAGATTCAAACACTCTAGTTCTGCATATCGAAGTTTGTCAGCATATTCTGGATCTCTTTTACCAAACTTTTGAAGATGGCTTCCTGGATGAAAGTTTAATCTATCTAAACCCAATATATCACATCTTTCAAGCTCATCTATAAAAGCATTTCTTGATTTTTCTAGTTTCTCTTCATCTGGGTTACCTAAGTTTATTAGATAACTATCGTGAGGAAGTATATGTTTTGGTAGAACTTTAGATTCTTCTAGGTTTTTAAACCAAGCATCTAATGTCTTTGTATCAAATGGTTTTGCATCCCATCTTTTTTGATTTTTAGTAAATAGTGCAAAAGCTTTTGCACCTATTGCTATAGCATTTTTTGGAGCATTTTGTACTCCACCACTTGCACTTACATGCGCACCTACAAATTTATTCATTTTTTACCCTTTTTTTAATTATATATAAAAACTATGCTCGTCTATAAAATATTTTGTATCTTCATTCCATTTTAGATAGTCATCTACATTGTATTTATAGTATCCATTCTCATCTATATCAAGATATGTAAGTCCAGGTATAGCTTGAGAGATCCAGATGATATTGTTTGCTTTTTCTAAAGGAGATGTAAAAGATTCTAAAGGGTTATTAAGAAGTATAATCCTATCGTGAATCTCTTGTGGAAAATAATCTAAATCTTTGATCTTATTTCCACCACAAATAAAATCACCACCAACATAATAAGGAACTCCCTTTAGTGTTTTTAGTCCATTCTCCCCTAAAATAAAATCATTTTCAACTCTGCCAAATTGTACAGGAAGTTGATCCATATGGACAACATATAGCACAACAACACCATTTACATCTACTACAAGATCAGAGTTTATAGTATAGTCTGAGATCATAACTTCATCGCACCATCTTACTATATCCTCTTTTTTTGTAAAAAATTGACTCATATAATATGGATCTCCAGATCAAGAGATATATCAAACTCTTTTTTGACTCTATCTTTTGCTATTTTTATAAGTTTTGTTGCCTCATCAAAAGTTCCACCACCCATATTTACTAAAAAATTTGAATGCAGTGAACTAAAAGCCATACCACCTATAGAGTAACCTTTTAGATCAACTTTCTCTAAAAGATACCCAGCACTATGCTCTTTTGGATTTTTGAAACAACTTCCAGCACTAGGAAGATTTGGTTGATTATCTCTCATAGCGATAAACTCTTTTTGTAACTCTTTGTCAAAACCTTTTTCAATATTGAAAGTTACCTCATATATAATACCATCTATTGAGGTTGATCTATATGTATGATCTATCTCATCTTTTTTAAAAACCCCATTTTGTGTAGTGATAGTATCAAGATGGTTAAATATCTCCCACTGTTTTAATCCTGCATTCATCTTCACTAATCCACCAAGATTTCCAGGAAGTTTTGCTAAAAGTTCAAAATGGCTAATATCATTTTTTTTACAGTAGCTTAAAAGTTTAGCACTAGTAGTTGCAGCTCCAACTATAAGCTTTCCATTTTTTTGTAAAATATAGTCAAACTCTTCACCCAAAATTGCCATTTTTGGTGGGTTGTTTGAGATAAGTATATTGTTTCCTCTACCTATAATTTTATAGTTTGGGTAGTTGTCTATCTTATCTATAATTTTTACTTTATATTTACCACCAATATTTATAGATGTATATTTTTTAAAATCTATTGTTTTAAACACTATTTAACTCTCTCTTATCTCTTTATATTCGCTAGGGATTAGATACTCTTGAGATTTTATTAACTCATCATAAAAACCATGCTCATATCCTAGTGAGTATAGTTTATCTAAAGCTTTAAATTGAAGTTCACTTAACTCTATAGAATCATCATTTGCATACAACCCTAAATATGTTTGTAAAGTATCATAATCTACTCTTATTAGATCTCTCTCTAAAAGCATATCTGAAAGTAGATGTTTGTTGCTATTTGCTACTTTCACAGCTTTTATAAGTGTAGCTTCATAATCTATCGCTTTATTTAGTGGGATAGATCTTCTTAAACACATACCACCCAATGGAAGTGGTAGATCTTTTCCAGCTAGATCTTGCCATATATCCCAAAGCTCTTTTTCCACTTCAAGTTTATCGTTGTATGTAAGTATAGATTCGTGGATAAGTACACCAGCATCTACAGTTCCATCTAGAACTGCTTGCTCTATCTCTAAAAAGTTCATATATGTAATTCTAGCTTCTGGATAAGCTATTTTAAACAGAAGTGCATTTGTAGTGTATTTTCCACTAAGAGCTACTTTGAAGTTTCTTTTTAGTTTTTTATCTTTTAGTTTTACAATTTTAGGTCCATAACCATCTCCAAAACTAACAGCTGTTTTTAAAAGTGCAAAATCATCTTTTACAAAAGGGTACAGTGCAAAACTAATAGCACATATATCATACTCACCTCTTAATGTCGCTTGATTTAAAGTCTCTATATCTAAAGCGATATTATCAAACTCTGTATCTTTTAACCCTACCCAACCAAGTTTTATGGCATAGTACATAAAAATATCATCTGCATCTGGTGAGTGTGCTACTAGTATATTATTTTTCATTTTTTACCTTTTCATTTTCTATTATTTCTACTTCATTTATATTGCATAGATTTAGTTTAATCTTAAACATAGCACCTTTATAAACTTTTCCATCTATTGTAGTTTCTACATTCTCTACACTTATATCCCCATCAACTTTTTCTACAATAGTTTTAGACATATCAAGACCTATACCAGTCCCCTTATCATCACTTTTTGTTGTTACATAAGGTTCAAATACTATATCGATAATATCTTCAGGTATCCCTCCCGCACAATCTGTTATAGTCATAACAGCCATATCATCATCTTTATATGTTTTTACAAAAATAGTTTTTATCTCTACATTTTTTTCCAAGATTATATCTCGAGCATTGTTAAAAATATTTATAATAACCTGATTTAATTCATTTGGGTATCCAAGAACATATATATTTTCTTGAAGATCAAGATCAAATTTTATATACTGAGTTTCATAGATTTTACCTATAAGTTTTAATACCTCATTTACACAACTATTCATATCAAAGCAACTTTTTGGTTGTGTTTTGAAAAAGTCTCTAAACTCATTCATAGTGGTATTCATATACTCTATTTGCTGAGATATATTTTGTGTTTGCTTAGATAGCATCTCTTTATCAAAATCATCCATTATTATATGCATATCAATAGCACTACTTGCTATTGATATACCGTTTAGTGGTTGTTTCCATTGGTGAATAATAGCTCCCATCATCTCACCCATAGCAGCAGTTCTGCTTTGTTGGATTAGAAGTTTCTCTTTAGATACATTTTTCTCAACTTCATTTTTTATTTTAGCATCTAAAATATCATTTTCATCTGTAAGCTCTTTCTCTCTTCTAATTAGTGTAATAGAGTAGTATATCACAAGAACTAGCATAGCAGCAGCTATAAAGATCAAAATCTTATCTCTCATTGTTTTATTTGCAGCTAGATCTTTATCTAGTGGGGTGATCACCTCTAAAAATCCTCTTTTATCCCCAAGTTTCCAATGCCCTTTTTCCCAAGTTCTATCTGGATGATTGTTGTGACAATCTACACAAGATTGATCTGTCATATAGTCAACAACAGCAACTCTTAAAACTGGTTTACCATCTATAGTATCTCGTTTTACCCACATATGATTTTCATCTTTTTTCATATACTCTATTACCTCTTTTTGTGTAGGTGTAAGTTCTCGTGATGCTTTTGGTTTAAATGGGTATTCACTAAAGAAATGGAATTTTAATCCTGTATTGTTACTATATATTTTGCTAAGATCATGTATAGTTGTAGTTGGAAAAGGTATTTTACCATTTACACCATAATGATCATAATCAAATTTTATTTGTGGTGCATATTTTTTTATATCTTTTACGACACTATTTACATAATAAGCTCTAGTAAGCTTGATCTGATCTACAGCATTTTTACTATTTCTTACAACAGTATCTATAGTATTTTGTTCAGTAACTATTGGTATATAGACAAATAGTATAGAGATTATAAGTAAAGACATAGTAATTACAGAGATTAATATCTTACTTTTAAATAAAATTTTTAACATATATACCCTTTATATAAGATCATAGAAATCACTTTTAAATATGATCATATTTTTATTCTTTTTATTATAAATAAATCTTTTGTCACCACTTTTTACTCTATCTATAATCATCTGTTTTATCTGTTGATCTGTTTTATTTTGTTTTCTCATAAATATAAAAAAATCTTTTATATTCATAAAGCTTAGTTTTTGTTCATCGTGTTTGATTTTTGGTTTAGAGATAGTTGTATCTTTTTTATTTTCTATTTGATATATATTTCTCATCTCATTAAAAGCACTTTTTAGAAGATCTACTTCACTTTGAAATACATCTATTATCTTATCTTGTTGAGATTGGAGTCTTTGTACTTCACTATCTTTTTGTTTTTTAATATATTTTATAGTTTTTTTTAGTAGCTCTATTTGTTGATCTTTTACTTTTATTATATCAGCAGTTGTATCTATTGCACTTACATTAGTTTTAGAAGGGGTGCTACGAGTATTTTTAGGTGCTGGTATATTAGAATCATCTACATAAACAAAGATCTTTCCATCTTTTTTTTGAGATTCTAATTGCCCCTTTTTTATCCTATAGTGAACACCTTGTAGAGATAAGCCCAATATATTTGCAGCTTCACTACTAGAAACTAATTTTTTCAAAAATATACCTACTTATTATCTTCGCTATCTATGGTAATTACAGTATGAACATTACCTCTTGGATTAAAATCAGCTACAAGTACCATACTTCTAGGTTTTAAACCTTTGTATAGGTCATCATATATCTTATTTGCACTATCTTCATGAGATATATGCATATTCATAAAAGAGTTGATATATAGTTTTAAAGCTTTTAGCTCTATCACTTTTTTATTTGGTACATATTGTATTTTTATGTTTGCAAAATCAGGATAACCACTTCTTGGACACTTACACATAAACTCTGGTAGTTCTATATTTATAGTATAATTTTTTTTATGATTGTTTGGCCAATAGTTCTCTTTGTTTTTAATATCAAACTCTATAATCTCTTTTTCACCATATTTCATATATATCCCTTATAATTTTATTTTATATATTATTATACAAAAAATTATATTAATTTATACTATCATTTTTACTAGATAGCTCTTCGATCTTTTTATTTAGCTTATCTATCATCTCTAAGTATTCATGTTGTTTTTCAGTTGCAACTCTTAGTTCATCTATCTGTTTTTGATAGTTTACAATTTGTGCTTGAAGTAGTCTTTTCTCCTCTTGTAAAAGTTTGTTATCCTCTACTAAAAGATCACTCTCCTCTTTTACAAGCTCCTCCTCCTCTTTTAGAAGTTGGTACTCCTCTTTTAGAAGTTGATCTACCTCTTGGTTTGCAGTAGAGAAGTTATTTACTATAGAAGATCTTATCTGTTTTAAAAGTAGTTTTAATTTTTTATTTTCATCTATTAATCTTTTTGTATCTTGAAATCTCTTTTTTATTTTTATAGCATCTTCAGATATCTCAAGATTTATTTTTTGATATTTTTGATTCTCTTTTGTTAATGTTTCATTACTAGCTTCTATCTCTTTTAGTTTTGATCTACATTTTGAATTATCTCTAAATAAAATAATCAAAGCTAAAAAAGCTATCACATAAAAAATAAACTCTATTATCATCACTCAACCTCCAAATTAATTGTCTATT
>Ga0256828_1001553_pt1 | contig 14200 bp, 11 predicted proteins | sample CV88metaG_FD_185993 | JGI IMG/M metagenome (GOLD analysis project Ga0256828, IMG submission 185993) | Hydrothermal vent microbial communities from East Pacific Rise, Pacific Ocean - CV88 | ecosystem: Environmental > Aquatic > Marine > Hydrothermal vents | place: Pacific Ocean: East Pacific Rise...
TCTCTTCTAAACCATTATTTGTTTGAACAAACATATGTATGTTTTCTTCAGATATACTATGATTTAGTATGTTATATCCACTATCAAGTATAAACTTTTGTACTTTTTCAAACAATGCTTCATTGCTAAGTCCTACTAATTCATCATTTTCAATAATATGCTTAATAACTTCAACTAGCGAGTATCTTTTCTCTAAATTTGCAAGCATTGATCTATAAGAAGCTACAATTTTAAACATATCTAATAAGTCATTGTATCCCATACCTTCAAATTCAAAGTTTACTAATCCATGTTCAATTAAGAAGTTTGATAAAGCAGAATCATCTTTTAGATATGTTTCATTTTTACCTTTTCTATATAAATATAATGGTGGTTGAGCAAGATATAAATAACCAGCTTCAACAATTGGTTTTAAAAATCTAAAGAAGAATGTTAAAAGTAATGTTTGAATATGGCTACCATCAACATCAGCATCTGTCATGATTATAATTTTATGGTATCTAACCTTTTCAATATTAAAATCTTCACCAATACCACAACCAAGTGCTGTGATTATATTTTTAATCTCATCTGATTTTAAAATCTTATCAAGTCTTGATTTTTCAACATTTAAAATTTTACCTTTTAGTGGTAAAATAGCTTGATAAACTCTATCTCTACCTTGTTTAGCTGAACCTCCAGCACTATCCCCTTCGACTAAGTAAAGTTCAGTTATTTCTGGGTCTTTAGATTGACAGTTTGCAAGTTTACCAGGTAGTGTTCCAACTGTATTTGTTTCTGTTTTTCTTGTAAGATCTCTAGCTTTTTTAGCTGCTTCTCTTCCTCTTGCTGCCATAAGAGCTTTTTCCATTACTGCTTTTGCTTGTACTGGGTTTTCTTCAAGATATTTGCTTAACATCTCATTTGTAAGTTTTTGACAAATAGGTTTTACATAAGAACTTCCTAGTTTACCTTTTGTTTGTCCTTCAAATTGAGGTTCTGGTATTCTTATACTAATAACAGCTACAAGACCTTCTCTTACATCATCACCTGTAAGTTTTGCATCTTTATCTCTTGCATTTGCATTTTCTTTTAAGTATTTAGAAATAGCTCTTGTTAGTCCTGCTTTAAATCCAGCTTCATGAGTTCCACCATCTGCTGTTCTAATATTATTTACAAAAGATTGTGTTTTTTCTGTATATGTTGAGTTGTACATTAGTGCAATATCAACTTCTACATCATCTTCTTTTGCAGAAAATGAAATAGCTTCTGTCATTGGTGTTGCTGTGTTTACATCTTCAACAAATTGTTTAATACCACCTTCAAAGTGGTAAGTTTCTTTTCTCCCATCTCTTTTATCAGTAAGGTTAATAGTAATAAATGGATTTAAATATGCAACTTCTCTAAATCTTTTAGCAAGAATATCAAAAGAATACTCACCAACTTCAAATATAGTAAGATCTGGTTGAAATTCAATAGTAGTACCAGTTTTTTTTGTAGTTCCTATTACTTCTAATTCTTTATCATATTTACCTTCATGAAATTCTTGATAATGAATTTGTCCATCTTTATGAATAGTCATTTTAAGTGTAGATGAAAGTGCATTTACAACAGATACACCAACACCATGTAATCCACCAGATACTTTATAAGTATCTTTATCAAACTTTCCACCAGCATGTAATACTGTAAGTGCAACAGTAGCAGCACTAATATTTTCAGTTGGATGTATTGCAACTGGAATACCCCTTGCATTATCTCTTACAATAATACCATTTGTTTTTGTAATAGTAACATCTATAGTATCACAAAAACCAGCCATTGCTTCATCTATAGAGTTATCTACAACTTCATATACCATATGGTGTAAACCATTTGTATTTGTATCACCAATATACATTCCTGGTCTTTTTCTTACAGCTTCAAGTCCTTTTAGGACTTTAATATTACTAGCTCCGTATTCTTTTTGTTCTTCACTCATATTATATTTCCTTACTTATCTAATATTATAGGCATTATTATTGTTTTAAATTTATCATCTTCTAAATAAAATGGAAGATTAGATTCATTAAATCCGATATTTATATTTTCATTATCACTTGAACTTAAAAAATCAAGTAAATATTTACTATTAACAGCAATAAAAAAACTATCTTCAATATTTAAATTTATATCAATTTGTGTTTTTGCTTCGCTATCTTCATCAACACTTTCAAATAAAATATTATTACTAGAAAAAGTAATTTTTATATTTGGTTTTAAAGAAGTGATTAATTTTATACTCTCTACTAATAAATTTTTAGCTATTGAAAAATTATATTTTAATGTTTTAGGAATAATTCTTTCATAATCAGGAAATTTTCCATTTATTAGTTTAGTAAAAAATGTATAGTTATTATTTGATAAAATTAAATTTGTTTCATCATAAGATATTTTTGTTTCATCAAAAAATAGTTTTTGCATCTCTACTATTGCTTTTTTAGGTACTATTATTTGCATAGGATCATTAGATATATTTCTAAGGTTTGATACTGCTAATCTTCTAGTATCAGTTGATACAAAATTTATATTTTCATTTTTAATATCTATTAATGCACCATTTAATTCAAACTTTGGATTATTATTATCAATTGCAGGTGTTATTTTTTTAATAGAGTTTATTAAATTAATAGTATTTATTTCTAATGTACTTAGATTTTCAACATTTGGAAAACTAGGATATTCATTTGCATTATACATAGGAAGTTTAAATGATGATTTACCTTGAGTTATTTTTAAATCATTATTTAATACTTCAAAATCTATTGCATCATTTTTTAGTCTTCTAATAATATTTAATAAATTACTACCATTTACAGTTGCTTTTCCATCTTCTATATTTGTAATATCATCAATAATAGCACTTAAACCCATTTCATAATCTGTAGATTTTAAGATTAGCTTATTATTTAATATTTCTATATAAATATGAGATGTAATTGCACTTGAGTCTTTTTTTTCTAAAAAAGGCTGCATTGAAGATATAATTATTTCAAATTTGCTTTTGTTTGTTGTAAATTTCATTTTTGTCCTTTATATATATTAAAAGTAGTAGTAATAGTAGTTCATGTGAATAGATGAAAATATTGCTTTAGAGTCTTATTTATAATCATTTGTAGCAATGAACAACTTAAATTTATTATTCACACCTATTCACATTTTTTCTATAACTTTTTTATTTTACTTTTAAATACTCCTTTTATTTTGTAATTATTTTATTTTTTAGATTTTCAAGATTTAATCTAAAATTTTCGTCTTTTTCTATAAGTTCATTTGCTTTACTTATATTTTTACTAACACTTGAATGATCTTTCATACCTAAAAATTTTGCAATATCTGGCATAGAATTGTGAGTTAGCTCTCTTGCTAAATATATTACAATTCTTCTTGCATTTACGATATTTGCACTTCTTTTTGAAGATTTAAGATCGCTTGGTTTGATATTTAGTTCTTTTGAAACAAGATCAATAATATTTGGTAATTTAATATTATCTTTTTTATCTTGTATTTGCTCTTTTAAAAGGTCTTTTACTAAATCTATGTTTATTTCTTGACCTAATAAATCTGCACTTGCATTTATTTTTATAAGTAAACCTTCAATTTCTCTAACTGAACTATCAAGTGAAGTAGCAATAAAGTGAACTATCTCTTTTGATAATTCAATTCCATTTAATTCGCTTTTTTTCTCAACAATTGCAATTTTTGTTTCAAGCTCTGGTATTTGAATATCTGTTGTTAAACCCCATTCAAATCTACTTTTTAATCTTTCTTCAAGTCCTGCAATTTGTGATGGTAGTTTATCTGAAGTAAGTACTACTTGTTTGTTTGCACTATGTAGTTCATTGAAGGTATGGAAAAACTCTTTTTGAGTTTCTTCTTTTCCTGATAAAAATTGAATATCATCTATAAGTAATAAATCACATTTTCTATATTTATTTCTAAAGTGATCCATATTTTTATTTTTAAGACTAAAAGTAAAATCATTCATAAACTGTTCAATAGTAACATATATAACTGATTTGTCTTTTTTTATTGCTTCATTTCCTATAGATTGTAAAAGGTGAGTTTTTCCAAGACCTGTCCCACCATATATAAATAATGGATTGTATTGAATACCAAGTTTGTTTGAAACAGCAAGTGAAGCATTATATGCCATTTGATTTGAAGAACCTACAACAAATGATTCAAAAGTATATGATTGGTTTAGTATTGTATTTTCAGGAGTACTTAGTGAATTTTCTTCACTTAATATCTCTTTTTTAGATTTTCTTTTTTCACCTATAACATTTATAAGGATTTTAGGCTTGATATGTACTTTGTTAAATACTATATCTTGTATTATTGGTCTAAACTTTCTTTTAATAAAATTGGCAATTAGTTTATTTTTCACTTCAAATATCATAAGCTCATCACTAGATGTAGCTTTTTTATAAATCATTTGTTTTATAAATTTTTCATAATCACTAGATGATACTTCTTTTTTAAGTTCATCCATAATATTGAATTTAGATATTTGTTTAATAATATGCCCTTTATTTTCTAATTATACTTATTATAGCTAAAATAATATTAATTTTAAAATTACATATATGTGAATATGTGAAAAACTTTTTGTGAATATGTGAAAAAGATATTAAAATAAAATTTATGATACACTTCTAACATGATTATATTAGGAATAGACCCAGGAACTATAAATTGTGGATATGCAGTTTTAGAAGTGAATAACAAAAAACCAAGATTGATTGAAGCTGGATTAATAAAAATGAAATCAAGAATTCTTCAAGAACAAATATTAGAGTTTATTGAAGGATTTGATCTTATTATTTCAAAACATAAAATTGAACAAGTTGCTATGGAAGATATGTTTTATGCTTTTAATCCAAAGTCAGTTATAAAGTTAGCACAATTTAGAGGTGCAATAACTTTGAAGATATTATTGGAGTTTGGAAATTTTTCAGAATATACTCCTCTTCAAGTAAAAAAAGCAGTTACTGGAAATGGAAAAGCACAAAAAGAGCAAGTTTCTTTCATGGTAAAGAGAATCTTAAACATAAAAAAGGAAATAAAACCACTTGACATTACCGATGCTATCGCAGTTGCATTAACTCATAGCCAAAGATTGTAAAAGAAATGTAAATTAATTGTATAAAAAAATATAGATTTAAAGATAAAAATTATATAATTTCACATGAAAATTTTTTTAGTAGAAGACGACACAACATTAAACGACATTATTACAACTAGTTTAACGGGAATAAAATGTAAAGTTTCAGCTTACCATGATGGTGTAGAAGCTTTAGATAATGTTCACAGCGGTTACGATATTTATTTAGTAGATATCAATTTACCAAATGTTAATGGTTTTGAGATTTTAAAAGAGATCAAAAAATGTAAACCTAATGCAAATATATTTATAATGAGTGGTGATCTTGATATCAATACTATTATAAGTGCATATGATACAGGATGCAATGATTATATTAAAAAACCATTTGATGTAAGAGAAATAGTAGCTAAAATTAAAAATAGTATTAAAGAGGTAGATAACGTAGTACAATTAGCACATAATGGTATTTATACTAAATCTGAAAAAACAATTCAATTTGGTAATAAAGCCCCTATTAAACTTACAAAAAAAGAGATGGCTTTACTTGATATCTTAATTAAATATAGAGGTAAAAATGCAAGTAATGAAGCTATTGAAGAGTATGTTTGGAATAAGCAAAGTAGTGATGATAAAGCTTATGTAAGACAACTTGTATCTAAGATTAAAACAAAATTACCATATAAAGATTTAATCGAAAATCATAATTCAACTGGTTATAAAATACATCTTGCAAAAGAGTATTTAGATAAGTTTGAAAAAGAAGATTATTAGATTATAGATTTAATAAAATAAAAAAAAGCTAAGGATAAATTCCTTAGCTTTTTTTATGTTTAAAAAGTAATTATTTACTCTTCATTTACACAAGATTCAAATAAATATTGATGTTCACTTGGTAATGCTTGATATACCATATTTGCTAAATCTCTAATCTCCCAAAGGGCAGATTTACTTGTACGAAGTGATATAAAGTTTTGTAAACTTCTTGCATTTATAGTCCAAGTTAATTCTGTTTTATATGATTCTGGTAAACAAAATTTTGCCATATCATTTGCAATTGCATCTTGAAGTATTAATCTTAAATTTTCTAAAGCTACAACTGATGCAAAATCAACTGCTAGTACATTTGTAAATACTAAATATTTTGATGCTCTTATCATATGAACATCATCATATACTTCAGAAGCATTTGTATATTTTTCTTTAAGTTCAAGCATTGACATACCATTTGTAAATGACTGTGTTTCTTCTTTTAGTTCTTTTAAAGTGTATCTTGTAGATTTTACAGATAAAGATGCCATTCTATGTCTTGCTAATTCTTGCAATAATGCACGACTAATACCAGATAAATAAAATGTATAATTTAAATGCTCTAAAGTTGAAGCATGTTTAAATTTATTTCCAACTCTATCTATTAGAGCTAAATCTTTTTCTCCACCCTCATCACTGTTATCAAAACTTTGCCAACAAGTTCTTATTGCATGTGCTGTAACTGCTAAAGATGTATGTTGCATCAATTCTACATTCATTATTAATCCTTTGAAATTTATATTTGTATTATACACAAATATTTATTAATAATTATGATTTTAGGAAGTTTTAAGAAATTAAGCAATATTTAGATATAATTCGCGAATAATACCAAATCAAATGAAAATAATAGTTTTCAATTGATTTGGTATATGAATATGAAAAAATAAAGGAAATTATATGAGAGATATTAGAAATATTGCTGTTATTGCTCACGTTGACCACGGTAAAACAACATTAGTAGATGAGTTATTAAAACAATCAGGAACATTTGGTGAAAGAGATGAAACTGAAGATAGAATGATGGATAGTAATGACATCGAAAAAGAAAGAGGAATTACAATTCTAGCTAAAAATACAGCTATTGATTATAAAGATACAAGAATTAATATTATAGATACTCCAGGCCATGCTGATTTTGGTGGAGAAGTTGAAAGAGTTTTAAAAATGGTTGATTCTGTTTTATTACTTGTAGATGCACAAGAAGGTGTTATGCCTCAAACAAAATTTGTTGTTAAAAAAGCACTTGAATTAGGTCATAGACCAATCGTTGTTGTAAATAAAATTGATAAAGATGCTGCTGAGCCAGATAGAGTTGTTGATGAAGTATTTGACCTATTTGATCAAATGGGTGCAAATGAAGAGCAACTTGAATTCCCAGTTATTTATGCTGCAGCTAAAAATGGTTATGCAAAAATATCTTTAGAAGATGAAAACAAAGATATGATTCCATTATTAGATATGATTATTGAAGAAGTTCCAAGACCAACAGGATCTGATGAAGCTGGATTACAACTTCAAGTATTTAACCTTACTTATGATAACTTTATTGGTAAAATTGGTATTGCTAGAATCTTTAATGGTACAATCTCTATGGGAGAAACTGTAACTTTAGTTAAAGCTGATGGTGAAAAAGTTAAAGGTAGAGTTTCTAAACTTATTGGATTTAAAGGTTTAGAAAAAATGGATATTGAAAAAGCTGGTCATGGTGATATTGTTGCTATTGCTGGATTTGAAACTATTGATGTTGGTGATTCACTTTGTGATCCTGCTAACCCAATGCCTCTTGATCCTTTACATATTGAAGAACCAACACTTAGTGTTACATTTGCTGTAAATGATTCACCACTTGCTGGTACAGAAGGTAAATATGTAACTTCAAATAAAATTGAAGAAAGACTTGAATTTGAAATGAATACAAATATTGCTATGAACTTTAAACCACAAGGTGATGCAGCATTTGAAGTAAATGGAAGAGGTGAGTTACAAATCACTATTCTTGCTGAAAATATGAGAAGAGAAGGTTTTGAGTTTAGTATTTCTAGACCTGAAGTTATTGTAAAAGAGATTGATGGTGTTAAGTGTGAGCCATTTGAGCATTTAGTTTGTGATATTCCAGATGAATTTAGTGGAACAGTTATTGAAACACTTGGTAAAAGAAAAGCTGTAATGAGTAATATGGTACCAATGGGTAATGGTCAAACTAGAGTTGAGTTTGAAATACCTGCTAGAGGATTAATTGGATATAGAAATGAATTCTTAACATCTACAAAAGGTGAGGGTGTTATGAACCACTCATTCTTAGAATTTAGAGCATATTCTGGAACTGTAACATCAAGAAAAAATGGTGCATTAATATCTACAGAAGATGGTGAAGCTGTTGCATACTCAATCTTTAACTTACAAGATAGAGGGCAAATGTTTGTTTCTCCTCAAACTAAAGTTTATAATGGTATGGTTATTGGTGAGCATGCAAGAGAAAATGACCTTGATGTTAACCCAGTAAAAGCTAAACAACAATCAAATGTTAGATCATCAGGTGCTGATGAAGCTATTAAAATTATTCCACCAAGAGATATGAGTTTAGAGCTTGCAATGGAGTGGATTGAAGAAGATGAAATTGTTGAAATTACACCAGAAAATATCAGAATCAGAAAAAGAGAACTTGATGTTTCTAAAAGAAGAAGAGCAGCAAAAGATAAAAAAAATAATAAATAATAACTACTAAAAGTATTATTTCAAGCTAAGGATATTTTATCCTTAGCTTTTTTTTTTAAATTTTAAAAGGATAAAAAAATGGCAAAATTTAGTGTAAATGATAAATGCCCATGTGGAAGCGAACTTAAATACAAAAAGTGTTGTCAAGCTTTTCATAAAGGAAAATTACCTTCAAATGCTCTGGAGTTGATGAAAAGTAGATATAGTGCATATGTATTAAAAGATGTAAAGTATATCATAAATACAACAGATGTAAATAATCCTGATTTTACTACAGATACATTATCTTGGGCAAAAGATATAGAAGAGTTTTGTACTATAGGTGATTTTAGAGGATTAAAAATAATAGAATTTATACCTAGTGATGAAATATCATATGTAAAGTTTTATGTAAATTTATACATACATAATGAAGATCATAGTTTTACAGAAAAAAGTGAATTTGTTAAAGTAAATAATAAATGGTTATATAAAAATGCTACATTTGAATAATGTAGCTATTTTTTAATAGTTCCACTTAACTCTATTAGTTGTGGTGTTCTTAGATCAATTCCTGCTTTTGTAGTTTCATATAAAATATAATCTTCTAAATCAAGCTTGATTTTTTCTTCTTGTTCAATATCTTTTATAAAATACCAAAGAGTAATTTTTATACCATAATCATGACTACTTAACCATACATTGTATTGTTCCTGTTTTGAAATAAGTGAAGTTTTATTTTGAAATTTACAAAGTATCTCTTTGAATATTGTTTTTAGCTTTATCCCTTTATCAATATTATATGAATCAAAATCAACTACATAAGTTAATACTCTTTTTAATCCTAAATATTCATTTATATCATCAAGATTACTAATAACCTTGTTATGCAAATTCATATTTGGAATAGTAAGTGTAATTCCTTGAACATGGTCTTTTAACATAATATGAGATGTAGTCATTTGTATTATTCGACCTTTTATTAGTTTACCATTATCATAAAAGCTAATAAATTTTTCTAAATCTATATTTTTGTTTCTAACAAATGTAAAAAATGCATACATATCAGGGAAAGCAGGATTAAGCACATAAGCACCTAAAAAGGCAAATACAGCAAACATGTAGTCATTGTTAAAAATATTATTTAAAGGCTTTATTATAGGCATAATAAGTGCCATAGCAAATATAGCCAATAATACAACTAAACCTATATCAATAAGTGATGTAGTTTTATTAGATACATACTTTATTTGTTTTTTGAATATTTTTCCATTTTTTAAAATATATTCATTGTTTAAATCTAATTTTAAATTACTATTTTGTAGTATTTTATGAAAATTTTCTTTATTAATATTTTCATTTTTTAGCTCTTCTTTTATTTTTGAATAAAATTTATTTAATAAACTATCAATTAATTTTTTTGATTTTAATTCTTCTTCTATTTGAAGTTCTTTACCAAATTTTTTAATAAAATAGTATCCTAGTGTATGATATATAATTTTCATAACTAAAATAATAATAAATATTTGACTTATTAAAGCAATATCTTTATGTGCAAATTCTTCTATTATGATTAAAATAATAGTAAAAATAATTAGTATATTAAATGAATTAAGTGTTGATTTTTGTTTTTTATTATCATATTTATAAATATATCTCTTAACTAAAAAATTGAAGATTATTAGAAATCCAATTAGAAAAGAGCTATATTTTAATATTTGTAATAATGTATTTAAAAAGTTTGTGTCCATATATTAGAGTCTTTATTATTGATTTCTAATATTTTATAATAACAACGCTTAAGTAAGTGTTGTTATTTTATTATTAGTATTTTATATCAATAACTTGATCTGCATTATCAAAGACTTCTTTTACCATTGCTTGAAATCTTTTAGGGAAAGATATAATATCTTCTTCTTTTGCATCAGGAGTAATAGCACTTTTTAAAATTGCCATAGGATTTACTACTTTTCTAGGAGTATAATCTATAAATACTTTTTTACCTGTATCTAATCTTGTAAAACAAACATCACTTTTTATATCTGCTTCAAAAAATAATAAATCTCTTCTTTTATATTTTCCTGTAGGTATTCCACCAAAACCATAAGTTTCTGTAGCACCAGTAATTGTAGATAAAATTGAACCAACAACACCTGTATTATCATCTGTTGTTGATTTTTTAAGTTCAACCTTTATATCTCCTCTTTGTGGAATATCATCACAATAAAGTGCTTTTAAACCTTTTAGAGCAATAAGATAAGCTCCTGATACTGTAGCACAGCTATGACCTGCAAATTTTACAATATCAACATAAGAGAATTCTATAATTCCATCATTATTTACCCCTAAAAATTTTGTTAAGTCATCATAAACAACTATTTTTTCTATTTCATCAAAAAAACTTAAATATTTCATATTTTATCCTTGTTTGTTAAAAGTAAATTGTTTTAATTTTTATTGTTTTATTTTTATCTATTAAAAAACTTGCTTTTTTAAAATTTGGCTTATTCATTAAATTTATTTTATCATAATTGGAAAAACCAATACCTTCTTTTGGTAATAAAAAGCCTTTATCAATTTTGCCATTTTTATTTTCATCATGCAATATATTTACAGCATAAATACCTTTTTTTAAATTTGTAAATATTACTTTTGCAGAATTATTTGTAATATTTATTTTTGTTTGTTTAAAGTATTTTTTATAATCTTGATCTGGAATTGAACCTTCTTGATTATATAATGAAAATTGAACAATACCTTTTGAATTTCTAAGATTATTAACTTTAACAGTTAAATCAAATCCAAATAGATTGTAAACAAGTATTGATAAAAGGATAATTTTTTTCATAAGCCACCTCATTTCTTGTTATAATTTTATTACAAAAGTATTAATGAACTGTTAATAAGTATTATTTGTATATTCATATTTTTTTTGTTAAAATATATAAATAATAAATAAAGGATTAAATATGAAGAATATAGTATTTATAATAATGATATCAAGTATATTTATAGCATGTGGAGGAGGAGATACTTCTTCAAGTGATTCAAATAATGATCTTATAAATAATGATAGTTCATCTAGTAAAACAGCATATTTTATTGATAATGCAGTAGAAAATATATTTTATTATAATAGACCAAGAACAAATTATGAAGGTGTATTAATAAGTAATGTTCTTAATGGTTATACTAATGTAGATGGTGCATTTAAATATAATCTTGGAGATGATATTGTTTTTAAAATAGGAAATAATTTATTAGGTATAGTTAAATCTGAAGATATTAAAGATGATAAAAAATTATTTTTAACTGATTTACTAGGATTAAATAGAAATGAAATAAATAATCCAGATGTGATTAAATTATCTCAAATACTATTAAGTTTAGATGTAGATCAAGATGAATCAAATGGTATAAAAATTGATAATTCTATTACTCTTCCTTATGTTAGTTCAATAAAAGAGTATTCAATAGTTGATTTAGAAACTATATTTAAAGATAAGTTAGTTTCTGCAGAATATGCATTTGATCATCTTAAAAATACAGCAATAAATAATAATATTGACTATAATACAGCAATTACTGGTAATATAGATGAGGGATATTATGGAGTTTGGACATATACAGATAGTGATAAAATAGAGCATTCAGTAAAAATTAGTCCTTATACAGTGCTGGATGATTATATAATACTAGATGAGAATACAATAATACTAAATGAAGATGGTAAAAAGTATGTTTTACATAGAAAATATATAGGAACAGCAGATCTATCTGGATCAATAATAGAACAAATAGAAGCAAGAAAATCAAGAGCAGTATCAGATATAGGGGATATTGATGTTATTTTGACAAATATTATCACAAAAAAAGAACAAAAAAGTGTAGTAAGTGATAATAATTTTACTTTTAATGATATAGATACTGGTGAATATGAAATAAATATTAAACCACAAGATGATACAGTAGATGAAATTGTCTTTAGATATGATATTTTAGAAGATACTAATATTGGAGATTTTCAATTATTAAAAGATAGTCCAAATTATAAGAGTTTTTTTTATGATGATAATTTTATAATGGCTGGAGAAATAACAAGAAGAATTATACAAACAGTAGATATTTCTAATTATAATGGTGGTGATTATAATATATCATTTGATTCAAATGAATCTATATTTTCACAATATCAAAGTGGTATAGGATATACAAGAGTAAATTCATTATTATATGAAGATAGAAATACTAATGCTTATTCATTATCATCTTTAGAGTTATCATATCCTGAAATATTTGTAAATCAAAAAAGTGTTGATATAAATGTTTCAATTAACAATGGTGTAAATAAATGGAAGGATATATTACCATTAGATATTTATAAAAGAAATATACAAATTTTAATAGAAGTAGGTGATGAAAATATTTATAATATGGATGCATATATAATTGGTAAAAATAATTTATATAAATTTAATTCAACTAGTGATTATAATTTATATACATATATCCCAACTTTATCTGATGAATCATATACTTTAGTAATAATAAATGGATCAAATAGTGAAATACCATATACTATAAAAGTAGATGGCAATAACAAAGATAGAAAATATAAAATAATTGCACCTACAAGTAACTATAATGAACCAAATGAAGATATAAATAATGCTACTACTTTAGTATTAGATGATAGTATAGTTTCAAAACTAGATGCTAGTGATAAAGATATATGGCAAATAAATACAATAGAAGATTATGAATTAGGAAAACCAAACTATACTAATTTAACTACGAAAATGGGGATGAGTCAAGGAGATAGTTTTTTATCTGATGAGGTAGTTGTAAATAGTATTATGCCAGGGGATTATAAGTTTTTAGCAAAATTAACAACATTTTATGATGTAAATAGTTCAGGAACACTAGTAGTAAATGGTGTTGATTCAAATACTACAGAAGTTGAAGTAAAATATGGAGATAAAATTCAAATAAAAGATAATAATTTAACATTGGATGAATATGATCTATTCCCTACTTATTATTTAATCATTGGAAAAAGAGGTGCATTAGAACAAAGAATAATAGATTTTATTGACTATCCTAGTTTTGGATTTGCAACACCTGCTAATAAGAATACAGAAATAATTTCAGATGATTTAAATATAACTGGATTAAATGAAACATTTACAATTACATTAGAATATGATAATCAAAATAGTACAGCTGTACTTATTAAAAATGATGAAGAGATAAGTTCTAACACTACTACTGTAGAAAATGGAGATATAATTAAAATAAAAGCAGATATTAAAGATGATGATTATATAAATTATTATATAAAATTTTATAATGAGAATAATGTATCTAAAGGTTCAGTATCGTGGAATTTGAGAACATTTTAATATGATTACAAGAGTGTATTACGATGATACTGATGCTGGTGGAGTTATGTATCATACAAATTATATAAAATATTGTGAGAGAGCAAGAAGTGAAATGATGTTCTCAAACAATATTATTATGGATGATAAAAATGGGTATTTTTTAGTAAAAAGTCTTGAAGCAAAT
>Ga0256828_1001554_pt1 | contig 14197 bp, 10 predicted proteins | sample CV88metaG_FD_185993 | JGI IMG/M metagenome (GOLD analysis project Ga0256828, IMG submission 185993) | Hydrothermal vent microbial communities from East Pacific Rise, Pacific Ocean - CV88 | ecosystem: Environmental > Aquatic > Marine > Hydrothermal vents | place: Pacific Ocean: East Pacific Rise...
GAGATGGTAGCAAATGGTTTTGAAGTAGGGCTTCATTTTGATCCAATGGCTTATGATAATGGTAATTTATTAGATAATTTTTTAAAAGAGGTAGAACTATTTGAGAAATTTTTAGGTATAAAACTCTATTCATATAGTATGCATAATCCTTCTATTACGGGTGAGTATGTAAAGTATCCAAATCTTATAGATGCTTATAATAGCGATATTTTTAATGATGAGTGCTATATTTCTGATTCAACATTTAGTTTTAGAGGAAAAGATATAAAAGAGTATGTTCAAAAATCAAAAAAACAGTTAATTCAGCTTTTAATTCATGGTGATCATCTATTTTCAGATGGTGCAATCTCTTATAAAAAACCAATTGAGCTTATGTTAAAAAACTATTTACAAAAGATAGATGATATGTATGAAGTAAATAGTGTTTACAAACAAGAGCAAGAAGAGATAAAAAACTTAATAGGATAAAGCTATGGTAGTTCATCAAAAATTAAAAGAGAATATAGAGGTTAATTCACAAGAGATTATTACTTTTTTACAAAAAGAGGGGCTTTATGTTGATGATAATAAGATAAGTAGAAGTGTTAATAGTGTTGGTTCGTTAGATAATAACAATATTAACTCTATTATTTGGATTAAAAAAAGTAGTTTTAATTTAGAAGAAATAGAAGCTGGGATAGTTATTGTTTCTCAAGATTTTAAAGAGACATCTTTAAAAAAGTGTATTATAAAAACAGTTGATCCAAGATTAGCTATTACTCTTATTGTAAAGGAGTTATTTTTAGAAAAAGAGAGAAATAGCTTTATAGCCTCTAGTGCAATAATTAGCAAAAGTGCTAAGATTGCACAAGGAGTAATTATAAATGAGAATGTTGTAATTGGAGAAAATGTCTCTATTGCTAATAATGTTACAATCTATCCAAATGTTACAATTTATCCTAATACTATTATTGAAGATAATGTAGTTATTAACTCTGGTAGTTCAATTGGGCAAGAGGGATTTGGACATGTTCAAAATAAAAAGGGTGAACTAATAACATTTCCTCATATAGGAAAAGTAATTATTAAAACAAATGTAGAGATAGGAGCAAATGTTGCTATTGATAAAGGGGCTCTAAAAGATACAATTATAGGTGAAGGGACAAAAATTAACAATTTAGCTCATATTGCTCATAATGTTACTATTGGCAAAAATTGCACTATATGTTCAGCAGTTAGCATTAGCGGTAGTGTTGTGATTGAAGATAGTGTTTATGTTGCACCAAATGCAACAATTATAGATGGAGTGCATATAGGAACAGAAGCAACTATTGGAATTGGCTCTATTGTTAGAAAAGATATTAACGCTAAAGCAACTATAGTAGCATTAGAAGGTCTAGAGAAAAGAGAGTATATAAAAATTAGAAAAAAATTGAAGGATTAATATGAGGGTGGCAATAATTGGTAATATGAATAACTGTTTTTTTACTCTTATGAGATATTTTAGAGATTTAAATATCGATGCACACTTGTATTTATATGAAAATGAGTATGAACATTTTAAACCAGAAAATGATACCTATAGAATAGATAAATATAAAGATTACATTCATATTTTACCAGTTGCTAATAGTGGTAAGGGTTTAATTTTAGCAAATAGTAAAGAGTTACAAAAGATTCTAAAACCTTATGATTTATATATTGGCTATGGTATTGCACCAGCACTATTTAGAAAAATAGACTATACATTAGATATTTTTATTCCATACTCAGATAGAATTGAACTTGTAAATTATGATAAGTTCCAATTTAAAAATCTGTTTAAGTATCCAGTGCGTTTATATACAAGAAAAGAGCAAATAGCAGGAATAAAATTTAATACAACTAAAGTTATTGCTTCAGGAATTGAGAGCATTACTAAAGAGGCAATAGAGATGCTTGGTATTAAAGATAAATATATACGAAACTATTTAATAATGATTTATAATAAAGAAGAGCTTGATATAAATGATATAGAACCATACTATATAGATGTTATGAAAAATAGAGATATTGTAATCTTTTCACATACACGCCATCATTGGAAAAATCTTATAGAGAGTTATGAAAGAAATGGTGTTAAAGGTATTGATAGACTAATTATAGGTTATAGCAAATTTGTAAAAGATAATCCAAATATAAATTCTATTTTAATTCTTTTTGAATATGGAAAAGATGTAGAGTTTTCTAAAGAGTTAATAAAAGAGTTAGGAATAGAAAAATATGTTGAGTGGTTTCCTTTAATGCCACGAAAAAAGATACTTCAACTTATAGATTATGCTGATATAGTTGTAAACTCTTTAGGTTCTCCTATGTGGGGTGGAGTAGGTTTTGAGGCACTATCTCGTGGGAAAATACTTATGCAAAATTTTGAATTATCAAATAAAGAGTTTCAAAAATTAATGGGACACCCTTTACCATCTATATTAAGAGCATATAGTGCTGAGGATGTAAAAGATAGGTTAAATGAGTTTATAAAAAATAAAGAATACTATAAAAAAGAGGGTGAAAAAAACAGAGAATGGTTTGATAAATATGCAGGTATTGGTCTCGCAAAAGAATATAAAAAAATTGCTCAAGAGCTTTTTAAAGAGAAGAGATAATGAGCTTACTAAAAAAGGGTTTAAGCGATAGTAAATATTATCTTATTGCAAATTTGGGTAATAAAGCTTTGGCTTTTTTAATTATACCAATACTTGCAAGAAGTGTAGGTGTAAAAGAGTTTGCGAATTATGACCTTTTTTTAGTAATTAGCACTTTTTTAAATATATTAATAGTTTTAGGAACAGATTCAGGAATAGTTATACTTTTAGCTGAATCTAGAGAAGACAATAATAAACTCTCTTTTTTATATGTAATGACTCTAATTATAAGTTTGTCTATTCTACTTTTTATTTCACTAATAGGTAGTATAATTTTTTTATATAAAGATGAGTTATTTTTATTAAAAAAAGAGATATGGGTATATATTGCCTTATATGTTGGTTTTAATGTAATTAATTATCACACTTTTAACTTTTTAAGATGGCGTGAAAAGGCAAAAGAGGCATCTTTTATTACACTTTTTGCCTATGTGTGTGGAATGCTTATAGGAGTTTTATTTTTATATTTTAACAATAGAGTTGAAGCCTATTTAAATGGTTTGGTTATTGGAGTTGGAATAGGAGCAACTTTAGCTCTTTTGATTGCAAGAGAGTATATTGCTAATTTTAAGATTATAAAAGAGTCAAAGGCAACATTAAAAGAGTTATTTATACTTTCTATTCCTTTTATTCCAAACTATTTGGGCAATAGTTTAATGCAAATGGCAGATAGATTTGTTATTTTAGCACTGTTTACTAAATATGAATTGGGGATTTATGCAGTAATTACAAAATTAGCAATGATACCTCAAATTATTATAGGAACGCTAATAGGTGGTTTCTTACCTGTAATGTATAACAATTATAAAAATAGAGATGGACAAAAGTTAATAAAAAGATTTTTTCATACCTATATAATTTTTATTCCTTTAGCATTTGTAATTGCATATTTATTAAAAGATTTTGCAGTAGATATTTTTGCAGGTAGTAAATATATTAACTACTCTTACCTATTGCCAATAGCACTAATTTCAATTTTATTTGTAAGAAGTAGCCAAGCAAATGGATTTGGCTACTCGATAAAAAGAAAAACTCACTATATTATGTATATTACATTTTTTACAGTTTTAATAAATTATATACTTAGTTATATATTTGGTTACTATATTGGATTGGAAGGGGTTTTACTTGGCACACTCTTTGCAGGTATTGTAAAGACATATCTTTATACATTTTATTCAGAGAAATTATACTCATTTAATTATAGTTTTAAATTAATAGCAATTAGCTCTTTTGTAACTTTTATATTAGTTGTATTTACATCAAAAGGTGTTTTAGTATGAATAATTTAAAAGGAGTAAAGTTATGTTAAACAGTATAAATAGAGCATATCTTATAATTGCACTTTTTTTATATATTATGTTAGCATTTAAAATAACTACTCCTTATCTAATTTTGGGCTCTTTTGCTTTAATTAGTGTAATTAGCTATTTTTTAATATTATATATAAATAGTAACTTAAAATATAAAGATTACAATAGTTTGTTTTTAGCTATTGAAGTTGTTTTATATAGTTTATTTTTTGTTGCATTAGAAAATATAATCTCTTTTTACTATACAGGAAACTTTTTTCTCTTTAGCACTTCAGATGCATTAACTTATCATAATGCAGTTATTAAAATGTTAGATATGCCATTTTTAGATGCAATTAAATATTATCTAAATAACAGAGGTATAGATGACTTAGGAATGGTATTATTGCTATACCCACTATATACAGTTTTTGAATCTAACTTAATCCTAAATGCTTTTTATATTTTTGTCTCTTTAATAACTGCCCTAACTCTTTTTAGTATTGGTAAAAATTTTATCTCTAAAAAATATGCTTTTGTAAGCTCATTAGCTTATACATTAAGCTCTTTTGTTCTCTTTTATAATGCAACAGGTTTAAAAGAGAGTTTTATGGTTATGATTATTCTACTTAGCTTTAATTATCTATATCTATTCATTAAAAATAGAAATATTATAGTTTTCTTTTTAGCAATATTTTTTTTAAGTATATTGATACTATTTCGTCCAGCATTGATTGTTTTGATATTAATATCTTTTGGTATTGGATTAATGTTAACAAGTCGTATGGGTATTGTTACAAAACTATTTTCTATAATGATTTTATTAATGTTATTCATTTTTCAAAATATAATAATCGATATATTTAATAGCTATACAGGTGGTGGAGTAGAGGCTATTATAAAAGCAAGAGAAATAAAAGGGGGAGTCTTTTTTACTTACATTGTAAATATAATTTCACAAGCTATTGGACCTTTGCCTACACTTTTGTCTTCATCTAAAATATTAACTCTATTTTATGCACCAGGCTTAATCTATAGAGTTTTACTTGCAATTCCATTTTGGTTTGGTGTTTATTATATATTTAGGCTAAAAAAATATGAGTTATATCCATTTTTTATTTTTGTAGCTTTAGAGATGAGTTTTATGACATTTATTCTATATGGATTAGAGCTAAGAGTAGCAATGCCACATCTTCCTTTTATATTTTTAATTGCATTTTGGTTTATAGATAAATTTGATAATAAAGAGGTAGTTACTAAAAATAGAGACACTTTTGTAGATTTATTTTATTTAGGTTTAGTAATACTAGCTATATTAATGGCTTATTGGAATTTTAGATAAAGGTTAGAAATGAAAGTATTATTTGTAAGTAGTGGTAATAATAAGTTTGGAGTAAGTCCAATTATTAAAAATCAAGGAGAGTCTTTAAAAAAAGAGGGGATAGAAGTTGAATATTTTACAATTAAAGGGAAAGGAGTCAAAGGATATTTAAAGGCTTCACAAGAGCTTAGAAAGCATTTAAAAATAAACTCATACGATATTATTCATGCGCATTATTGGCTCTCTGGTATTACTGCTACATTAGCTGGAGCAAAACCTTTAGTAGTCTCTCTTATGGGTGACGATGTTAAGGCAAAAGCTTGGTTTAGATGGATAATTTTTATATTTTATAAACTTTTTTGGGATAAAACAATTGTTAAATCACAAGATATGTATGAGAGTTTTAATCAAAAGGGGGTAGAGGTTATATCTAATGGGGTAGATTTAGATAGATTTAAGCCCATTGACAAAGAAGAGGCTCTAAAAAGATTAGGGTGGAGCAGTGAAAAAAAACATATTCTTTTTACAGCAAATCCAGATAGATATGTAAAAAACTTTCCTTTTGCAAAGAGAGCTTTTGAGTTTATTAATAATGGAACAATGGAGTTACATTATCTTAAAAATATTTCAAATGAAGAGGTGGTTTACTATTATAATGCTGCAGATGTTGTAATTATGACAAGCCATTGGGAGGGTAGCCCAAATGCAATTAAAGAGGCTTTAGCATGTAATGCAGTTGTTGTTTCAAGAGATGTAGGAGATATTAAAGAGTTGTTAAAAGAAGTAAAAGGTTGCCATGTTGTAAAAGGTGATGAAAAAGATTTTGGAGAATATATATTAAAAGCAATAGCTTTTAATAATAATAGTAATGGTAGAGAGAATATTGCACATTTAAGCTCAAGTAATGTAGCAAAAAGAGTAATTAAGCTCTATAAAGAACTTATTAAGGATAAATAATGTGTGGAATAGTAGGAGAGATTAATTTTTCTAATCAAAAAGTAGAAGAAGCAAAAATTAAAACAATGATGCACTCTATTAAACATAGAGGTCCGGATGATGAGGGAATTTTTATAGATGGCGAAGTTGGGCTAGGCTTTGTTAGGCTTAGTATTTTAGACCTTTCAACTGCTGGACACCAACCAATGTTTAGTGATGATGGTAATTTAGTTTTAATTTATAATGGAGAGATTTATAACTATATTGAGCTTAGAGATGAGTTAAAACAAAAGGGATATAGTTTTAATAGTAATAGTGATAGTGAAGTGCTTTTAAAATCTTATCAAGAGTGGGGTGAAGAGTGCTTAAACAAATTTAATGGAATGTGGGCATTTGTAATTTATAATATTAAGACAAAAGAGATTTTTGGTGCAAGAGATAGATTTGGAATAAAACCTTTTTATTACTATAAAGATAATAACTCTTTTATTTTTGCATCTGAAACTAAAGCTATTAAAAGTGTATTAAAAAAAGAATTAACTATCAATGACCAGGCAGTTTTTGACTATTTAGTATTTAATAGAACTGACTATAATGAAAAGACTTTTTATAATGAAATTAAAAAAATTCCTCATTCACACTCATTTAAGATAGATAAAAATGGTAATTTCACTTTGAAAAGATGGTATAAGTTAAAAGATAAAATTAATAAAAAATCAATTAATAAAGATGAGTATTTAGAGCTTTTTACATCAGCAGTTAAATTAAGACTTCGCTCAGATGTGCCTGTTGGAGTTTGTTTAAGTGGTGGGTTAGACTCTTCAAGTATAGTATCAATTATTGCAAAAAAATTAAATAATCCAAATATACAAAGTTTTTCTGCTGTTTATAAAAAGGGGCAAAAAGGTGATGAGAGTGAATATATAAATGAGATGAAGTCATATCTTAAAAATATGCATTTTACAACTCCAACTGCAACAACTCTATATAACGATATAGGTAAAATGATATATGCTTTAGATGAACCTGTTCCAACAACAAGTATTTATGCACAATATAATGTTATGAAACTTGCAAAAGAGAATGTAGTTGTAACAATTGATGGGCAAGGTGCAGATGAACAGTTAGCTGGTTATCACTATTTTTATGGATTTTATTTTAAAGAACTTTTTACAAAACTACATTTAAATGATTTCTTCTTTGAAATGTATAATTATTTACAAAAACATAAATCTCTTTTTGGTGTAAAGACATTTTTATACTTTTTATTGCCAAAAAGCTTAAAAGTTAAATTAAGAGTTGATATTGCTAATTATATAAATAGAGATTTTTATCATCAACATAAAGATAAAACTACACTTGCATCTGAGCTTTATGGAGCAAATAGCTTAAAAGAGTCTTTGCTAAATCACTTTGAGTATAAGTTAGAACATCTTTTAAAGTGGTCTGATTTAAACTCTATGCACTTTTCATTAGAATCAAGAGTGCCTTTTTTAGATTATAGGCTAGTAGAGCAAACTCTCTCTTTACCAAGTGAAAAATATATAAAAAAAGGATTAACAAAGTATATTTTAAGAGAGGCTATGAAGGGGATTTTACCTGAAAAAATAAGGATGAGGTATGACAAAATAGGTTTTTCAACTCCAGAAGATGAGTGGTTTAGAGAAGATTTTTTTAGAGAGTTGATTTTAACAATTTTAGAAAATCCGACTAAAGAGTTTAGCAAATATATAGATAGCAAAAAAGCCATAGAACAGTATAAAAAGCATTTAAGTAAAGAGTTAAATTGCTCAAGAGATATTTGGAAATGGATTAATTTACACTTTTGGCTAAATAGTTTAAATAGTAAAGGTTCAAAATGAATAATGGAGTAATAGTTCTTGGAGGACACATTCAAGGGTTAAATATTATTAGAATTTATGGCAAAAGTAATTTTCCTGCTATTTTGATAGATAAAGATAGTTTAAATTTAGCAAAGCACTCAAAATATTGTAAAAAGTTTTATAAAACAAATGATTACATGAAAACTTTAAATGAATTTAAAAGTAATAATTTATATAAAAATTGGCTTATTATTCCAACAAATGATTCTCAAGTAAAAACTCTTAGCCAAAATAAAGAGTATTTAGAAGAGTATTTTATGGTATCAACTCACAATTGGGATTCTGTGGAAAAGTGCTATAATAAAATTAAAACTTATAAAATTGCTAAAGAGTTAAATATACCTATAGCAAAAAGTATTTTTCCAAAAAATATTGCAGAACTTTTAAATATTGATATAAGTTACCCTTGTATAATAAAACCTGCTGTAATGCACACTTTTTACTCTAAATTTAAAAAGAAAGTTTTTGTTTGTAATAATAAAGATGAACTTTTAAAAAATTATGAAGAAGCATTAACTATTATTCCATCAAATGAAATAATTATTCAAGATATTATTCCAGGAGGCAGTGAACATCAATACTCTGTAGGGTTACATTTTAGAGAAAAGAGTATTTATAACCATATAATTGTTAGAAGAAAAAGACAACACCCTATAGATTTTGGAAATGCTACTACATTTGCAGAAAGTGTAGAGATAGATTTATTAAAAGCATATTCCCAAAAAATTTTATCAGAAATTGATTATGAAGGATTATGTGAAGTTGAATTTAAATATGATACAAGAGATAATCAGTATAAACTCTTAGAGATTAATCCAAGAACTTGGAAATGGCACTCAATTTCTCAAAAAGCAAAAGTGCCATTTTTACTCTCTTTATATTCTTATATTTATGACAAAAAGCCAATTATTACTACAAATTTTAAAAAGAGCTGTTTTAAGCATATTTTGCTTGATACCATTATGCTAATTTTGCATAAAGAGTATAGGCAAACACCCCCTTGCACAAAGGAACAGACTCAGTTTGCTGTATGGGATAAAGAAGACTTAGCACCTGCTCTTTGGGAGCTTATTTATTTTCCAAAAAATGTTTTAAAAAGGTAAAAAATGAAAAAAATACTATTTGATGTAGGACATCCAGCACAAGTTCATAACTTTAAAAATATCTATTGGGCTTTAGAAGAGAAAGGTTGGCAAGGACTTTTTGTAACCAAAGATAAAGAGATGTGTGTTGAGTTATTAGAAAAACACAATTTGCCATTTAAAGTTTTGGGTAAAACTAAAAAGGGTTTATTAAAAAAGATTCTATTTTTAGTAAAAGATATTTTTAGTTTCTCTTTAATTGTTAAAAAATTTAAGCCAAATATCATTGTAAATAGAATGTCTTTACACTCAACATTTGTTGCAAAAATTTTTAATATTAAACAGATTTCTTTAGCCGATACTGAAAAATCACTAAACCTTAGTTTTTTAACTCAAACAATCTTAACAGCTACCTCTTTTAAAAAAGATTTTGGAGAAAAACACTTAAGATATAAGGCAAATATAGAACTTTTTTATTTGCATCCTAATTGGTTTAAACCAAATAAAACAATTTTTGATTTTTTAAATATTGATAAAAACACCCCTTATGCAATTGTTAGATTTGTATCATGGAATGCTCATCATGATGTAGGACAAGGTGGATTTACGCAAGAAGAAAAATTTGAATTAATAAAAGAGCTTTCAAAAAGAATAAAAGTATTTATTTCAGCAGAAAATGAGTTGCCAAGTGAGCTAAAAGAGTATGAAATTAAAATACCTATAGATAAAATGCATGATGCTTTATATTTTGCAACACTTTATATTGGAGAGGGTGCCTCAATGGCTTCAGAAGCTGCAATGCTTGGAACTCCTGCAATTTATGTAAATAGTTTAAATAGTGCTGGAATTTTTCAAGAACTTGAAAGACAAGGACTTTACTTTATTTTACCAAATGGAAAAGAGGCAATTAAAAAAGCTATTGATATTGTAGAAGAAAACGACAAAGAGCAATATAAACAAAAACAACAAAACTATATTGCAAATAAAATTGATGTAACTGCATTTACAGTGTGGTTTATAGAAAATTATCCAAAAAGCATAGATATGATAAAAAATAATCCTAATTATCAAGAGAGGTTTAAATAATGAAAGATTTTACACTTGAAATTTATAAAAAGTTACTTCAAGAGTTTTTAAATCAAGGATACCAATTTATTAGAGTAAGCGATTATTTTAATAATAATTTTGATAGCAACAAGCCTTTAGTTATGATACGACATGATGTAGATAGGAAACCAAATAACTCTCTTGCTATGGCAAAAATGGAAAATAGTTTGGGTATAAAAACAACATATTATTTTAGAACAATTGCCCAAACATTTAAAAAAGATATTATAAAAGAGATAGCAAATTTAAATCATGAAATAGCTTATCACTATGAATCTTTAGCTGAGTGCAATGGTAATTATGAAAAAGCAATTAAAGATTTTGAAAAAAATTTAAATAGCTTAAGAGAGATATATCCAATAAAAAATATAGCTATGCATGGCAGACCAACTTCAAAGTGGGATAGTAGAGATTTATGGAAAAAATATGACTATAAAAAATATGGTATTTTAAGTGAACCATATTTTGATATAGATTTTAATGAAGTTTTTTATACAACTGATGCAGGGAGGGCTTGGGATAATGAAAAGATAAACTTAAGAGATATTGTTGATACAAAGTTTAATTTTAAAATTTTACATACAAATGATTTAATTTCTCTTTTATCTCAACAAAAATTACCAAAAAAGGTAATGCTAAATATTCATCCTGAACATTGGGCTAACAGCAACATTGAGTGGTATAAAATTTTGCTTATTAGAAAAGCAAAAAATTTTATAAAAAAACTAATTATAAACAAAAAATAAAGGAGGATTTGGTTATGAACACAAGTGAAGAGAGAGAGTTTAGATTAAGAGATTTGGGAGGAGTTATTAATCGCTATAAGTATGTTATACTTTTAATAACACTGCTTTCATTTATAATAGCATATATTTATGCTTATTATATACAAAATATCTATCAAGCAAGTTCAACAGTTTTAATAGAAAAAGAGGATAAACAGTCATTTAAACCAAATGATATTGTTGAAAATGCATTAAATATTTCAACTTCATCAAACTTAAATACTGAAATTGAGATTATTAAATCAAGATTTTTAGTTCAAAAAGTTATTGAAAAATTACATTTAAATAAAGAGTATATGGCATTAAATAGCTTTGGTAAAAAGTATTTTTATTATAAAGACTTTCCATTTGATGTTGATATTAATAGCACACAAAATTTATATATTAAAATAATTCCAAAAAATAAAAATAAATTTACATTAGAGGTAAAAGGAGTAAAAAATAGTAAAAAAGAAAAAGATTATCTATATGGTAAGCATATTAAAAATCAATACTATGACATAGTAGTAAATAAAAAGCCTAATAGCACATTAACAATGAAAGAGTATCACGCTATTTTTTATAAGCCAAGTTACTTAGCAAGAATAATTAGTAATGAGCGTTTAAATGTTGAGATTTTAGGAGAAGACACATCTATTTTAAAAATTTCATATACCGATACAGTTTCTAAAAGAGCTCAAGATTTTGTTAATTTTTTAACAAAAATATACATGGAACAGAATCTAAAAAATAAAACAAAAGAGGTAGTGTTTACATTAGAATTTATAAACAAACAATTAAATAAAATTAAAAAAAATCTAAATTTATCATCTAAAAAATTAGAAACCTTTAAAATAAAAAGTAATACAATTGATATTAAAGATAGTATTAAAAAATTATCTGCACAACTAACAGAGTATGAAAATCAAAAAAACATTTTAAGTCTTAAAGTAGATACCTTAAAGAAAATAGTTAAACAAATAAAAAAAGGAACTAATTTAGATACTATTACACTATCAGGGATTAATATCGAAAACAATACAATTAATGATTTAGTATCTCAATTACAAAATGCACTGATTAAAAAGAGATTTTTACTTAAAGATTATACATATACTAACTCTAAAGTTAAAAAAGTCCAAACACAAATTATCCAATTAAAAGATATGATAAAAAAAACGGTAATAAACTTGTTAAATAATATTGAATATCAAAGAAGAGTTTTAGATAAAAAAATATTAACACTAAATAATAAATTAAAAATGCTATCTATAAATGAACAAAATTATGTAACTTTAGAGAAAAACTTTCTGCTAAATAGCAAATTCTATTCATATCTGTTACAAAAAAAGACAGAAGCAGAAATTAAAAAAGCTGCAACAATAAATAAAAATAGAATTTTAGATTATGCAGTTTTACCAGATAGTTATATTAAACCAAAAAGAAAAAAACTCTATATAATTGGAATAAGTTTTGGATTTATTTTAGGTATTATTATCTCATTTATATTATATCTATTAAATAAAAAAATTAATGTAATAGAAGATATAGAAAATACAATAGGAGCAAATAAAATAGCAGGTGCAATTTCAGAGTTAAAAGGTGCTAAAAATGGATTATCAATAGAAAAACTAGATAAAAAAATCTTTAATCAATTTAGAAATTTAAGAACAAATTTAAGTTTACTATTAGACTTTAATAAAGGAGGAATTATCTCTATTAACTCAACAGTAAATAGTGAAGGTAAAAGTTTTATATCTGCTTTTTTAGCTCAATCAATTTCTCTTCTTGATAAAAAAGTTCTAATAATTGATAATTCAATTAACAATCCATCAATTCATACTATATTTAAAATAGAAAATAGAGAAGGCTTAAGTGACTATTTGCAATCTAATGAGTTAGATATTGCTACATATATTAAACATAGAGATAATATATCAATTTTACCTGCAGGAAAAAATCTTAAAAATGCTAGTGAATTAATATCATCAAAAAAATATGAAGAGTTATTAAATAATTTAAAAAACCTTTATGATTTTATTATAATAGATACCCCATCTTTTTCTCACTCATCAGAGATAAAAAATATTTTTAGATTTAGTGATACAATACTATACATATATAGAGTAAAATTTTCTAAAAAAGAGTATATAAACATAGCAAAAGAGTTATCAAAAAATAATGAAAATACTGCAATAGTTGTAAATTTTATTAGTAATATTGAAAATAGTTATAAACATAATCTATTTAATATCGATAAAATTAAAAGTAAGTAAAAATATTATATTCAAACATAGTAGCTTTTTGTAAAGCTTAACTATGTTTTAAATCATAATATAATAATCAAATAATTATTTTTGATATAATTAAATAAAAAAATTGAGGTTATATGACAAGAAGAGTATTAATAACAGGTGGAGCGGGGTATATAGGTAGTCATACATTAGTAGAGTTAAATAGGGCTGGGTATGAGTTTGTGGTTTATGATAATTTATCTAATTCATCAAAAGAGGCTTTAAAAAGAGTTGAAGAAATTATTGGTAAAAGTATTGATTTTATAGAGGGTGATATCAGAGATGAGGCAAAGTTAAGAGAGCTTTTTGAGCAATTTAGTATAGATAGTGTTATCCATTTTGCAGGGTTAAAGGCTGTTGGCGAGTCGGTGCAAGAGCCTTTGAAATATTATGATAATAATGTAAATGGAACAATAAAACTACTTCAAGTTATGCAAGAGTTTGGGGTAAAAAAGATAATTTTTAGCTCATCTGCTACAGTTTATGGCGACCCAAAAGAGGTGCCAATTAGCGAGAGTTCTCCTACAGGAGTTGGTTTAACAAATCCTTATGGTAAAAGCAAATATTTTATTGAAGAGATTTTAAAAGATCTATACACAAGTGATAACTCTTGGCATATTGTATTGCTTAGATACTTTAATCCAGTAGGCGCTCATGAAAGTGGACTTATAGGAGAAGACCCAAACGATATTCCAAATAATTTAATGCCATATATTACCCAAACAGCAGTTGGAAAATTAAGTTGTTTAAATGTATTTGGAGATGATTATGATACGCATGATGGAACAGGTGTGAGAGATTATATACATGTAAGCGATTTGGCTCTTGGGCATGTTAAAGCACTTGATAAAATAGATA